>OHCB01000396.1_pt1 | contig 16806 bp, 13 predicted proteins | sample 1577501 | NCBI WGS metagenome assembly OHCB01 (sample SAMEA3879582, study PRJEB24766) | human gut metagenome | biome: human-associated habitat; feature: feces | place: USA | collected 1985/1987
ACGAGCAGAACGGCTACCTCTGCGATACCCACACGGCAGTCGCGTTCCATGTGGCAGAGCAGCAGAAGCGGGAGGGCGTGCCCATGGTGGTGCTCTCTACGGCTTCGCCGTTCAAGTTTCCGCGCAGCGTGCTGGAAGCATTGGGCCATACCGCCCCGCAGAACGATTTTGAGGCCATGCAGGAGCTGGAGGCTGTCACCCATCATGACGCGCCCGCAAGCCTTGCGGCCCTGCGCCAGAAAGCAGAGCGCTTCAGCACGGTCATCGACCCGGCGCAGATCGCGCAGGTGGCACTGAGCTACGAGAGCTGAGGCATCTGCAAAACCGAGAACAGGAGTAAACAAACATGGCACTTTTTGTGCTTGGCGATACCCACCTCTCCTTAGGTGCTTCCAAGCCCATGGATATTTTCCCGGGCTGGGATGGCTACCTGGAGCGGCTGGAGCGCAACTGGCGCAAACTGATCAAACCCGAGGACACCATCGTGCTGGCGGGGGATATCAGCTGGGCCATGCGCCTGACCGATACCCGCAAGGATTTCGCTTTTTTACAGCAGCTGCCCGGACAGAAGATCATCATGAAGGGCAACCACGATTACTGGTGGTCCACCGCCAACAAGATGAACGCCTACCTCAAGGCCGAGGGCTTCGATACCCTGCATATCCTGCATAACAATTCTTACAGCGTGGAAGGGTACGCCATCTGCGGCACCCGCGGCTGGCTGTTCGATGTGGGAGAGCCCCACGACGAAAAGGTGATGAACCGCGAGATCGGCCGTCTGCGCATGAGCTTGCAGGCAGCGGAGCCCGGGCTGGAAAAGCTGGTGTTCCTGCACTATCCGCCGGTCTACACCGGCACCAGCGCCCCGGAGATCGTGGCCACCCTGAAGGAGTTCGGCATCAAGACCTGCTTCTACGGGCATCTGCACGGCAACGCCATCCGGTTCGCCGTACAGGGCGAGGTGGACGGCATCCGGTACAAGCTGGTAAGTGCCGACGGCCTGCGTTTCTGCCCCTACCGCATCAATTAACGGCGGTATAAAAGGGCAAAAACGACAAAATTTAAAAATTTGGTATGGCAATTGTGTCCAGAGCGTGCTATAATAAGTTTTGACGCGATTGTTGCACCCAATTGAGCGCGCGCGTCCCCGCATTCCGTGTGCATACAGCAAGGACGTGGTGCGCGGTTGCCCCGGGCAAAAACTTCCTGCCCTGAGCAATAGAATATTTGAGTGGAGGATAAACAAATGAATCTCATCAAGTGTGAAAAGCTCGAGAAGAGCATGGCAGAACTGCAGTTCTCCATCGACGCAGAGGCCTTCAAGAAGGCTGTTGCCGATGTTTTCAAAAAAGAGGGCAAGAAGTACCCTGTGCAGGGCTTCCGCAAGGGCAAGGCTCCCAAGGCTCTGATCGAGAAGATGTACGGCGCAGACGTCTTTACCTACGACGCCATCAACGAGCTGTTCCCGGAGGCTTTTGAGGCTGCCGCTAAGGAAGCCGGTGTGGAGCCCGTGGGCCGTCCTGAGGTCAGCGTGGATTCTGCCAGCGAGGCAGAGGGCGCTACCCTGACCGTGAAGGTCGCCGTGAAGCCCGAGGTCAAGGTTGGCAGCTACAACGGTCTGACCGTGGAAAAGACTGTCCATACTGTTACCGACGAGGCTGTGGACGCTGAGCTGAAGCGTGTGCAGGAGCGCAACGCCCGTGAGCTGACCCGTGAGGGCGCTGCTCAGAATGGCGATATCGCTGATATCGACTTCGAGGGCTTTGTGGACGGTGTTGCATTCGAGGGCGGCAAGGCTGAGCACTACAACCTGACTCTGGGCAGCGGCAGCTTCATCCCCGGCTTCGAGGAGCAGGTCGTTGGCCACTCCGCCGGCGAGGAGTTCGACGTGAACGTCACCTTCCCCACCGAGTATCAGGCTGCTGAGCTGGCTGGCAAGGCTGCTGTCTTCAAGATCAAGCTGCATGAGGTCAAGTACAAGGAGCTGCCCGCTCTGGATGACGAGCTGGCAAAGGACTGCTCCGAGTACGACACTCTGGACGAGTTCAAGGCTTCCATCCGCAAGAACAACCAGGAGCAGCTGGACAAGCAGGATGATCTGGCTGTCGAGAATGCTCTGGTCGATCAGGTCATCGAGAGCATGGAGGGCGAGATCCCTCAGGCTATGTACGATGTCCGCATGGACGAGATGGTCAACGACTTTGCTTTCCGTGTGGAGCAGCAGGGTCTGCGTCTGGAGGACTACCTGAAGTATATGGGTCAGTCCATGGAGCAGTTCCGCGCCGCTTTCATGCCGCAGGCTGAGAAGCAGGTCAAGATCGGTCTGGCTCTGGAGGCTGTTGCTGCTGCTGAGCACATCGAGGCTTCCGAGGACGAGATCAATGCCGAGATCAAGCGCATTGCTGACCAGTACAAGATGGAAGAGGACAAGGTGCGTGAGCTGATCAACCTCGAGGATCTGAAGCAGGATCTGGCTCGCACCAAGGCCATCGACTTCATCAAGAGCCACGCCAATATCGTGGAGAAGCCCGCAGAGGCTGAGAAGGCTGCTGACGCTGAGTAATCAGTGCCGGGCCCTGTAAAGCGCCGCAGGCGTTTTATCAAAGGTTGTTAAAATTGACCGGTACGGCTGAACTTTACAGGGGACCCGTATCGGTCAATTTTGCCAATAAACTTAAACCATTTTCAGGAGGCGAACTTTATGAGTTTTGTTCCTTACGTTGTCGAGCAGTCGGCGCACGGAGAGCGTTCCTACGATATTTTCTCTCGTCTGCTGAACGATCGCATCATCGTGCTGAGCGAGGATGTCAACGATACCACCGCAAGCCTTGTGGTGGCGCAGCTGCTGTATCTGGAAGGGCAGGACCCGGATAAGGACATCAGCCTGTATATCAACAGCCCCGGCGGCTCCATCAGCGCGGGCATGGCCATCCATGACACCATGCAGTATATCAAGTGCGATGTTTCCACCATCTGCATGGGCATGGCTGCCTCTATGGGCGCATTTCTGCTGGCAAGCGGCACCAAGGGCAAGCGCTTTGCCCTGCCCAACGCCGAGATCATGATCCACCAGCCGCTGATCGGCGGTCAGGGCGGCGGCCTTTCCGGCCAGACCACGGATATCAAGATCCATGCCGAGCACATGGTCTATATCCGCGATAAGATGAACCGGATGCTCAGCGAGTACACCGGCCAGCCGCTGGAAAAGATCCAGCAGGACACCGAGCGCGACAACTACCTTACCGCGCAGCAGGCAAAGGAATACGGCCTGATCGATGAGGTCATTGCCCACCGGTAAACCGCTATAATCTATCCAGGATAAGGAAAAACAGCTATGGCAAATAACAATTCCGGCAAAAACGAAAAGGATCTGGTTTGCAGCTTTTGCGGCAAGCATCAGGACGAAGTGGAGCGCATGATCATTGGCCCCGGGGTCAATATCTGCAGCGAGTGCATCGGCCTGTGCCACGATCTGCTCTCTGACAAGCCGGATCAGCCCAAAAGCGCCCGTCCGGGACGCGGAAGCGCAAGCCGCGCCCATGTCCAGCCCGCTGCTGCAGATCTGGATATCAACATCATGACCCCGGCCGAGATCAAGGAAGGTCTGGATCAGTATGTCATCGGTCAGGACGAGGCAAAGCGTGTGCTGTCCGTTTCGGTCTACAACCACTATAAGCGTATTCTCAGCGGCAAGGGCGGCGACGTGGAACTGCAAAAGTCCAACGTGCTGCTGCTGGGTCCTTCCGGCGTGGGCAAGACCCTGCTGGCGCAGACACTGGCCAAGATGCTGGGCGTGCCCTTCGCCATTGCGGACGCTACCACCCTTACCGAGGCCGGTTATGTGGGCGAGGACGTGGAAAACATTCTGCTCAAGCTGATCCAGGCGGCAGATTTTGATGTGCAGAAGGCACAGATCGGCATCATCTACATTGATGAGATCGACAAGATCGCCCGCAAGAGCGAGAACACCTCCATCACCCGGGACGTTTCCGGCGAAGGCGTGCAGCAGGCGCTGCTGAAGATCCTGGAAGGGACGATCGCTGCGGTCCCCCCGCAGGGCGGACGCAAGCACCCGCAGCAGGAGTTCATCCAGATCGACACCACCAACATCCTGTTCATCTGCGGCGGTGCCTTTGACGGTCTGGACAAGTATATCCTGCGCCGCACCGATAAGTCCGCGCTGGGCTTCGGCAGTGCGCTGAAGGATAACTCCACCGAGGCTGAGCGCGCATTGCTGCGCAAGGTAGAGCCCCACGATCTGGTCAAGTTCGGCCTGATCCCGGAGCTGATCGGCCGTCTGCCGGTCATCACCGTGCTGGATGATCTGGACGAGGATGCACTGGTGCGCGTGCTCAAGGAGCCTCGCAACAGTCTGGTTAAGCAGTACAAAGAACTGCTGGGCATGGATAATGTGGAGCTTACCTTCACGGACGAAGCCCTGCACGCCATTGCCCGCAAGACCATCGAGCGCAAGACCGGTGCCCGCGGTCTGCGCAGCGTGATGGAAAGCATTCTGCTGCCCATCATGTACGAGGTGCCCAGCGATGCCACCATCATCCGCGTGACCGTGGATGAGGACACCGTGGAGGGCGGCGAGGCACATCTGGAATACGGTGCCGTGCGCAAACGCTATAAAAATCAGGCCGCTCTCAGCTGACGGCATCGCCGCACAGCAGGGGAGTGTACCTGCCTAAAAGCCCTGTTTCGAAAGCTTTTTGCTTTTGGCAGGGCTTTTTGCTTTCAAATTCTTGTTTCTGACAGGAAAATGTACTATAATAGTAAAGTATGGATCGTGCGGCGTGTGTTCTCTGGCAGGGGCATACCGCAAAAGACGAGCCATAGTATTGGGTAACAGGAAGAGTACTATAAAGGAGTGTGTTTTTAATGGCAAATTATCACGAGATGGATCGCGATGCGCTGACCGCTGAAAAGGCAGCGCTGGAACAGGCTTATAAAGAGTTTCAGGCAAAGGGTCTGAAGCTGAATATGGCACGCGGCAAGCCCGGCCCCCACCAGATGGATCTGGCAATGGACCTGCTGAAGATGACCGACTACACCACGGATGCAGGCACCGACGCCCGCAACTACGGCGAGCTGGAGGGTCTGAGCGAGGCTCGCGCCCTGTTTGCAGATGTGTTCGGCGTAAAGCCCAACGAGGTGTTCGTGGGCGGCAACTCCAGCCTGCAGCTGATGTACAACCTCATCAACATCGGTTATGTGTTCGGCTTCCCGGAGTCTCCCTGCCCTTGGTCTCAGGTAGAGAAGCGCAAGTTCCTCTGCCCGGTGCCCGGCTATGACCGTCACTTTGCCATCACCGAAGAGTTCGGCTTTGAGCTCATCAGCGTGCCCATGACCCCCAACGGCCCCGATATGGACGTTGTGGAAAAGCTGGTGGCAGAGGACGATACCATCAAGGGTATCTGGTGCGTGCCGCAGTATTCCAACCCCGATGGCTACACCTACAGCGATGAGACCATCGAGCGCTTTGCCAAGATGAAGACCGCAGCCCCGGATTTCAAGATCTTCTGGGACGAGGCTTACATCGTCCATCACCTGACCGAGGAGATCATCGAGACTCCTGTTCTGCTGAACGTGAGCAAGAAGTACGGCACGCAGGATCGCGTGTTCATGTTCACTTCCACCAGCAAGATCACCTTCCCGGGTGCCGGCGTTTCTGCCATTGCCTGCAGCGACAACAGCATGAAGTATATGTGCAAGCGCTTTTCAGTGATGATCATCAGCTACGATAAGATGAACCAGCTGCGCCATGTCCGCTTCCTGAAGAACAAGGAGGGCGTTCTGGCACACATGGCAAAGCACCGCCGCCGTCTGGTGCCCTGCTTCGATGCCGTCAAGACCGCTTTTGCCGCCAACCTCACCCCCTGCGGCGATATTGCCCACTGGACCAACCCCAAGGGCGGCTACTTCATCAGCCTGTATGTCATGCCCGGCTGCGCCAAGCGCGTGGCAGAACTGTGCAAGGATGCAGGTCTGGTGCTGACCGGCGCAGGCTCTGCTTATCCGTACCACAAGGACCCGCAGGATTCTCACCTGCGCATTGCCCCCACTTACCCCAGTCTGGACGAGGTGGAGACCGCTTCCGAACTGCTGTGCGTCTGCGTGCGTCTGGCTGTTGTGGAAAAGCTGCTGGCTGATATGGCCTAAGGCTTAAAATAATTTGTATATTCTCCTCTGCGGGGCTCTTTGCAGGGCTGGCAGGGGAGTTTTATCACAGAAAGGTCGGCACGACGGCTGCTCTGTGAGGAGAGGAACCGTCGGCAAAACTTGCGGTTCACAACAAAAACGGCTGCGGCTGCACAGCCGCCGCTTTTGGAGGTTCCCGACTTATGAAAACAAAAGGCAAAGCATGGCAGCTGGTCGTTACCGCGCTGCTGATCGTTGTATTTGTCTACACCGCCTTTTTTGGCGTGGCGGCAAAATACGGCGATGTGACCACCACCTATATCAAGGGTGCAAAAGATATCCGCTTTGGTGTGGATATCAAGGGCGGCGTCAACGTCACCTTTGTGCCCTCGGATAGCTACGATGCCACGGACGAGCAGCTGGATGCCGCCCGTCTGGTCATCGAGAACCGTCTGGTCGCGTTGAACGTGACCGACTACGAGCTGTATGTGGACAACAACTCCGACAGTCTGATTCTGGAGTTTCCGTGGCAGTCCGGCGAGACAGATTTTGACCCCGAGTCTGCTATTCAGGAGATCGGCACCACCGCCTACCTGACCTTCCGCGAGGGAGCCAGCAAGGACGGCGAGCTGATTTTGGACGGCTCCATGGTCGAAAGCGCTTCGGCGCAGTACGGCGCTGTGAGCAACGGCGGCAGCTCTGAGTATTACGTTGCCCTCAAGTTCACCACCGAGGGTGCCAAGGCTTTTGGCGATGCCACCACTAAGCTGGCCGCCGATAAGGGCAGCATCAGCATCTGGCTGGACGACGAGAACGTGAGCACCGCCACCGTCAACACCGCCATTACCGATGGACAGGCCATCATCACCAGTTCGGCTTCTAATCCCTTTACGCAGGATGCCGTGGTCAAGATGGCACGCCAGATCAACTCCGGTGCGCTGCCCTTTGCGCTGAGCGTGGACAGCTACTCCACCGTGAGCCCCAGTCTGGGCGAAAACAGCCTTGGTGCCATGGTGCTGGCCGGCCTGATTGCCTTTGCCCTCATCGTGGTGTTCATGACGGTGCTGTACCGTCTGCCGGGCTTTCTGGCCTGCATCGCGCTGGCCGGTCAGGTGGCTGCTACGCTGGCCTTTGTGTCCGGCTACTTCCCGGTATTTGAAAGCTTTACCCTGACCCTGCCCGGCATCGCAGGTATCATTCTGGCCATCGGCATGGGCGTGGATGCCAACGTCATCACCGCCGAGCGCATCAAGGAGGAGCTGAAAAACGGCAAATCTCTGGACGGCGCACTGAAGAGCGGCTTTGCCCGCGGCCTGACCCCCATCATTGATGGCAACGTGACCATCGTCATCGTGGCCATCGTGCTCATGGGTGCCTTCGGCCCCTCGGATGGCCTGTTTGCTAAGGCACTGCATTTTGTGTTCTTTGCCTTCGGCCCCTCTACCGCAGGCACCATCTACGCCTTCGGTTATACGCTGCTCACCGGCGTGTTGCTGAACTTTGTGTTCGGCGTGTTCGCTACCCGTGTTATGATCCGCGGCGCAGCTGCCATCAAGGCACTGCGCAATCCGTGGCTGTACGGTGCTGCAAAGCCCGGGCAGGAAAAGGCCGAAAAGAAGCCGGTAAACTTTGTTGCCCTGCGCAAAAAGTTCCTGACCTTCTCTGCCTGCTTGATGGCAGTTATCCTGCTGTGCGCCGCAGTGTTCGGTGTGCATTTGGATACTGAGTTCACCGGCGGTGCTATGGTCACCCTGTCCTATGAGGGCAGCTTTGACCAAGCCGCTGTGCAAAAGACCGCTGCTGCGGCGCTGGAAAACACCGGCCTGACCCTGCAGACCGGCGAGAATGTGGCCACCGGCGACCAGACCCTGAAGATCTCCATGCCCGGCACCGAGACCGTGACCACCGAGCAGGTGGAGAACCTGCTGGATTCCTTGAATGAGAACTACCCGGACAACCAGTTTGCCCAGCTGTCTCTGAGCAACGTCAGCGCAGCCATGGGCACCAAGTTCCTGCAGAAGAGTCTGGTAGCTGTGGTGTTTGCACTGGTGCTCATTCTGCTGTATATCGCCCTGCGTTTCAAGAACATCGGCGGTCTGACCGGCGGTATGATGGCAGTGCTGGCGCTGGTCAACGACCTGATGGTGGTGTTTGGCACCTTTGTGCTGCTGCGCACCGCACTGGACGGCAACTTTATCGCCGCCATGCTCACCATCCTCGGCTACTCCATCAACGATACCGTTGTGGTGTACGACCGTATCCGTGAGAACCGCGCTCTCATGGGCAAAAAGGGCAGCTTTGAGGAGCTGGTCAACCAGTCGGTCAATCAGTCTGCCCGCCGTACCCTGATCACCACCATCACCACCGTGATGGCACTGGGTGTGATGTGCATCGTGGCAAAGCTCTACGGTCTGGACAGCATCTTTACCTTTGCATTCCCGCTGATGATGGGTATGATCAGCGGTGTGTACACCTCTCTGTGCGTTTCCACCTCGGCATGGGTGCTGTGGAGCGAGCGCAGCAAAAAGAAGAACTGAGGCGGAGGAACAAAAGATGAAGTGCCCTTATTGCGGTGCGGAGGAATCCAAGGTGATCGACTCCCGCCCGACTGAAGATAACGAGCGCATCCGCCGCCGCCGCGAGTGCCTGAACTGCCACATGCGCTTTACCACCTACGAGGTGGTGGAAACAGTGCCGCTGGTGGTCATCAAAAAGGATAACTCCCGCGAACCCTTTGACCGGCAGAAGCTGTTCAACGCCATGTTGCGCGCCTGTGCCAAGCGTCCTGTCAGCTACGAAACGCTGGAACGTGCCGTCAGCAGCATCGAGCAGTCCCTGTTCAGCTCCTACGACCGCGAGATCCCCAGTGTGCGCATCGGCGAGCTGACCATGGAGGAACTGAAAAAGATCGACGAGGTGGCCTATATCCGCTTCGCTTCGGTCTACCGCCAGTTTGCGGACGTGGAAAGTTTCCTTGATGAACTGAAAAAGCTTGTGGGTGACCGCAAGGAAAATCAGTAAACTATAATTTAAGACCGAGAGATGCTTTTGGGCGTCTCTCGGTCTGTTTTTTGTAAAAAATTGCTTGTCACGGCCTGCAGGACGCGACAAGCGTGAAATATAATTTGTGCCGCTTACACCAGCCGCCGGGCAAGCCATTCCAGCCGCTCCACCTCCACCTGTGCGCGGCGCAACTCACCCAGCGCATCCTCTGTGGCTTGCTGCTCAAGGTATCCATCTGCCGCCCGCAGTGCCGCTTCCAGCTCCGTGTAGTCGGCCGTGCGCAGCAGATGGCTCATAGTCTCCCGCATGGTGTCGCACAGCTCTGCACCCTCGGCAAGCGCCTGCCGCGCGGTGGAAACGTCCTTCTGCCGTACAGCCTCAAGGGCACAGTCCAAGTCGGCTGAGATATCCTGTGCAAAGCCCTGCACCCGTCCGCTGCTGTAAAGGGATACTGCCAGCAGCGCGGCCACAATCAGGATACACGCATAGATCCGCTTCATCCTTTTCCTCCCGGCTGACGGCCTTCCTTCTTCAGCAGAAAATAGTCCTCGGTCTCGTTGCCGATAAGCAGTAAGATCTCCTGTGGCAGCACCGTGTTTGCCGTGGCGGTGCGTTCCAGCCACGCACGGTCCTTGCCGCACCAGCGCAGATTATCCTCCAGTACCTGCCCGTCCAGCACAAAGGGGATGGTGGCCTGTGTCTGCTGTACTTTCAACTGTAAATCGGAGAGGGTGGCTGCTTCCTGCTCCGGGCGCAGCGCCGCCGACAGTGTGCCGTTTGTTTCGATTACGGCGTAGGACACCCTGCGCGGGTCGAAGATATCCTTGCCGCGCAGCGCCTCCATCAGGTCAGCGGTGGTCAGCCGCAGCATCCGCAAAGCGTTCTGGTCGATCTTTCCGTCCAGAATGACCGTTTTGGGACGCCCGGAAAGAAAATTGAAGAATTTCTGGCTGCGGAAACTCACCACCGACCCCAGCAGCTCCAGTGCCGCAATGAGGAACAGCGGGATGAGGCTGGCGGTAATGGGCACATCCTCCGATTCAATGGAGATGGACGCCAGATTGGAGATCAGGATGGTGGATACCAGCTCCTCCGGCTGCAGCTCTCCCAGCTGACGCTTGCCCATCAGCCGCATGGCAAACAAAACGCAGAGATACAAAATAATAGTGCGGCAAAGCAGCAGTTTCATGCACAAACCCTCCATGGTGGTGTGCGCGGCGTATTCCGCTGCGGCAAAGCGGGCATACTGCACACACAAAGGAGTGATGGATGTGCAGCAGCTTTCGCAAAGCCTTGCGGAAAACCTGTCCGCGCTTGATGCTAGGTTTGGTCAGTCGGCGGACTATTATGCGAAGAAGATCGTTTTGTATGGCTGCCCAGGGTGCATCGTAATGTTTGACGGCATGGCAAGTCTCGATTCACTCTGGGAACTCTTGCTGGACGCCGCCGGGCGGCAGTCTGCTTCTGTCCGGCTTACTGGTACGCAAGCCTATGCGCATATCCTGCACGGCTCGGCGTTTCCGGCCGAGAGCACTCCGGTGCAGGATCTGCCGCAGCTCGTAGCGCGGCTGACGGCGGGCATGGCGGTGCTGCTTTTAGAGGGCTGCAGCAGTGGTATTGTTTTTTCAGTGCAGGGGCTCAAATTCCGCTCCGTGGAAGAGCCATCCGCCGAGGGCAATCTGCGCGGCAGCAGGGAAGGCTTTACCGACCTTCTGCGGGTGAATCTGAGTCTTCTGCGCCGCCTTGTCCGTACCGATACCCTTATGCAGGAGGCCGCACAGGCGCACACTTGCTGCAATACGGAGTATGCTCTTTGCTACTGCAAGGACCGTGCCGACCCCGCCATGGTACAGCGGGTGCGCGCCATTCTGCAAAGCGCACGGCCGGAGCTGCTGCTGGATTCCAGCTATTTTGTACCGTGGCTGCTGCCCGGCAAGGCGCGGCTGTTCACCCCGGTGCACTACACCGAGCGCCCGGCGGTCGCCGCCGCCAAGCTCTGCGAGGGCAAGCTGGTAATTTTAGTCAACGGCAGCCCCTCGGCGCTGGTGCTGCCCGCTTTGTTCAGCGAGCAGTTCGAGTGTCTGGACGATTACGCCTCTACGGCGGCGTTCTCCTCTTTTTTGCGGGTGCTGAAGTACTTTTCTTTCTACCTTACGGTGTTTTTGCCGGGGGTCTTTGTGTGCGTGGCGGTGAAATCGCAGATTCCGGAGCTGCTGCCCCCGCAGCTGCTGTATAAGATCGAAGCAGCTGAAAAAGCCACCCCGCTGCCCCTGTTTGCCGAGATGCTGCTGGTGATCCTACTCTTAGAGATTATCCGGGAGGCCGGGCTGCGGATGCCGCAGTCGCTGGGGCACTCGGTCAGTCTGGTGTCGGCGCTCATCATTGGCGATGCCGCCATTGCCACCGGGCTTATGAGCACCCCGGTCATCTTTGTGGCCAGCATCACGGCCATTGCAGTCTTTGTCACCCCGGGTCTGTACGAGCCTGCCACCCTGCTGCGCATCGGCACGGTGCTGTTGGCAGGGCTTGCCGGACCAGTGGGACTGGCAGCAGCGTTTTTCGGCTTTTTGCTCAGCCTCGTCAGCACCGAAGCATTGGGTGTGCCGTATCTTGCGCCGCACCCGTTCCCGCAGCAGCCGCTTTCCGAGGACGGCGTTCTGCGCCGCAACTACCGGCAGCTGTCCCGGCGCGGGTTCAATATCTGGCAAAAGCGGGAGAAGGGAAAACGGCGGTCATGAAGCAGCAAACAGAACGTTTTACCCCGGCGGCGTTGACCCTCAGTTTGGTAACTGCAGCGCTGGCAGACGGCATCCCGCAAAGCGTTCCGGTGCGCCGGGCGCTGTGGCTGGGCGTGGTCAGCGCGGTGTGCCTGTGCATCCTTTCGGCGCTGGCAGTGGCAATGTTGCAGAACAAAGCGCCCTCCCTTGCGGTGCGGCTGGCACTGACAGCTGGGCTTTTTATGGAACTGATGCACACCCTCGTGCAGGCACAAGGGCTGTGCACGGCAGAGTTTTCCTCCATGGCGCTGCTGGGCTTTCTGCCGCTGCTGCTCTGGGCGGGGTGGGCTGTCCCTCCTGCAAGCTGGAACGCTTCGGCGCGGGTGCTGTGGTGGTTTGCCGCTGTGGGCGGCGTGGTCTGCCTGTTGGGGCTTGCAGGGCAGCTGCACTGGTACCGGCTGTTTACCCCGGCACAGCCGACTGCAGCAAACTGGGACATACCGGTCTACGCTGAATATTTTGCAGGAGCCCTTCTGTGCAGTGCACGGTCTGCCCGCCGCACGGTCTGGCTGCCGGTATGGGGCTTTGCGGTGCAGGCTGCGGCTTTGCTGGGCAGTGCTTTGCTGTTTGGCAGCGAAACCTACCCCCGGCTGGAGTTGCTGCGGGCGTGGAGTAGCGGCAGTTTTTCCCGCATGGATGCGCTGCTTTTGCTGCTGTGGCTGCTGTGCGCTGTCTACCGGGCAGCCATGCTGTGTGCCGCTATCCGCTTGCTCTGGCAGCAGCCGGAAGCCGAGGTGCAACCATGAGAAAACAGAAATCTTGCAAACCGATGCTGTATTTGCTTCTAACAGGATGGTGCCTTTTATTCCTGCGCTGCGAAAGCACCGAGAAAAGCATGGTGCGGGCGGTGTATCTTTCACAGACAGGGCAGGGGTATCAGGCAGGGCTGCTCTATCAGGCACCGCAGGCCGCCGCCGATGCCGCCGAAGCCTCTGCCGCGTTACAGTTTGTGCAGGCAGAGGGGCAAACGATGGAACAGGCGCTGGCTGCGGCAGAGCAGGCACTGCCCCAAACCGCAAGCTACCGCCTGTGTGATTATCTGCTGCTGCCAAAAGCGGAAGAGCCATTACTAACAGAGTACGAGCAGCTGGTGCTGCGGCGCGGCTGCGGACGCACGGCGGCAAGGCTGCTTTGCGCAGAAGGAGAGACAGGCCACCTTGCCACACGGGCCGCCCTGCCGGATGCTCTGATGGCACAAATAAAGGCCGCAGCACCCACCGCACCCCGGCTGTATCAGCATACAGAGCCGGGGCTTCTGCCCATTCTCCGGTGGAACGCGGAAGAGATAACGATACAGGAGGGCGGTGTTCTGCACACCGTAGCGGGCGATACGCCCTTGTCCTCGGAGCAGGCCGAGGTCTACCGCCTGCTTGCCGGGCAGGGCGGTATCCGGCAGCTCTGGCTGGAAGGGGAGCGCATCGGCATCCGGCGCTGCATCGTTTCAGTCACCTTGCAAAAGGCGCAGGTGCTTGTGCGGCTGGACTGTCAACGCGCTGCCCACAGCCCGATGCCCACGCAGGCGCAGCAGCAACAGCTTGCGGCGCAGTGCACCGCACTTTTGCAAAGCTGCTGGCAGCAGGGCGTGGATGTGCTGCACCTGCAAGCCCGGGCAGCGCTGCGGAGCGGCAGCGGCGCAAGCTTTGACCCAACAAAAAACGCCTGCCCGCAATGGCGGACAGACGTGCATTTCATGCTGTATTAAGAGGCAGTAGGAAAGGTGACAGTGATGGTGGTGCCAACGTCTACCTGACTTTCCAGCTTGATGCGGGCGTTGTGGATGCGGGCAATGTGCTTGACGATGGCAAGCCCAAGCCCGGTGCCGCCGGTGGCCTTGCTACGGCTCTTGTCCACCCGGTAGAAGCGCTCGAACACGCTGGCCTGAGCTTCCCGCGGGATGCCGATGCCGTTGTCGGCCACGGTCAGGGAGCAGTGTCCGTCCCGGTTGCAGGTGGTGATGATTTGTACCTTACCGCCCGGGCGGTTGTAGCGGATGGCGTTGTCGCACAGATTCTGGCACAGTTCATCCAGCAGCGCGCGGCTGCCAAGCACCGGGGCGCTCTCGCCCAGATAAGTCAGGGAGATATAGGCGCGGCGGGCGTTCAGTTTCTGGCGCTCCACACACTCCTTGGCAACCTCCAAAAGGTCTACCGTTTCCATTACGGGGGTGTCCCCGGTCTCGCTTACAGTGTCCAACTTGGAAAGCTGCAAAATATCGTTGACCAGCTGGATCATGCGGGTGGCCTCGCTGTGGATCTTGCGGCCGAAATCCGGCACATCCTCCGGCTTTGCAATGCCGGTCTCAATCAACTCTGCATAGCCGGAAATGCTGGTCAGCGGGGTCTTGAGCTCATGGCTGACATTGGCAGTAAACTCCTGCCGCATTTTCTCGTTGTTTTCTCGCAGAATGCGGTCGGAGTGGATGCTCTCTGCAAAGGGGATCAGTTCCCGGTAGGGCACATTTTCCTGAATGTGATCCAGATCCTCAGTCATGTTCAGCACCGGCTGTACCAGTGCTTTGGTCAGCAGGGCGGCCAGCACCGCAGCAGCCAGCATCAGCGCCACGCAGCTCAGCACGATGGCCGGGATAGTGGCATCATAGATGGACCACACGGTCTCGGCGTCCTGTGCCACGCGCAGCACATCCCCGCCGGAAAGCCGGAGCGCATAGTAATAGGTCTCGTAGCCCATGGTCTGGGAATCGCGAATGTCCCGACCCTCGCCGTTTGCAATGGCATCGCGGATCTCCGGGCGGGTCAGGTGGTTTTCCATGGGCTGGTCGGTGGCAGATTCAAACAGCACGCTGCCGTCCTGACTGATCAGCGTCACGCGCAGATCATCGGTCACAAAGGCACTCAGCTGTGTGGGGTCTCCGGTCTGCTCGTACCCGGCGCGCACAAGGTCGGTCTCGCGCTCCAAAGCCGACCATGCCTGCGCCGTAAAGGCCTTATGGAACACAAAAATGCACAGCACTGCGGTGAATATAAGCCCCAGAAAGCCCATCAGGAACAACCGGTAGCTGATCTTTTCTTCCATGCTGCGCAGCTTCATTCTTCTTCGGCCTCCTCATCGGTCAGCTTGTAGCCCACCTTGCGCACAGTGCAGATGTAACGCCCCGCATCGCCCAGCTTTTTGCGCAGGGTGCGGATGTGCATATCCACGGTACGGCTTTCCACCGAGATGTCGGTGCCCCACACTACCTGCAAAATGGTCTCGCGGGTCACCACCAGACTGGTGTTTTCCAGCAGCAGACGCAGCAGGCAGTATTCCTTGTAGGTCAGCTCCACAGGGGTGCTGTTTACCGTAACGCTGTGGCGGGCGTTATCCAGCTGAATTTCATGAAAGGCCAGCACGTCCGGTCTTACCTCCGGGGCAGAGCGCCGCAGCGCCACACGCACCCGGCTGAGAAATTCCATAATGCCGAAAGGCTTTGCAATGTAGTCATCCGCGCCGCAGTCCAGCCCGCGCACGGTGTCCAGCTCGCTGGATTTTGCAGTGACCATAATGATTGGCAGCCTACGCAGGGAAGGGGTGTTGCGCAGCTTTTTCAGGATGGAAAAGCCGTCCTCGCCGGGCAGCATCACGTCTAAGATCACCAGCTCCGGCTCGGCAGTGCGCATGGCCTGCCAGAAGGGCTCGGCGCTTTCAAAGCCCTGCACCTCGTAGCCGTTGGATTGCAGGGCATACTGCTCCAGCTCCCGGATAGAAGCATCGTCCTCTACGATATAGATCATAACTCAGTTCTCCTCAGCAGTCTGTCCGTCCGGGAACAGATACCGCTCACGGTAGCGGCCCAGACGGCGGTGGAATTCTTCACTTTCCTTGGTGTCGTTGCCGTGGCGCAGATCGTTCAGATAAGCGTGGGTATCAAAGCTGTCCTGTGCAACCTCGATCTGCGCAACTGCCACGTTGCTGCAATGGTCGCACACACGCTCGTAGTTGGTCAGCAGATCGTCCAGCACAAAGCCGTACTCAATAGAGCAGCTGCCGGCCTGCAGGCGGGCAACGTGTCGCGCCTTAATGGCACGCACCAGCTCGTTGACCACGGCCTCCAGCGGCTCCACCTTGGAGGCAAGGTGCAGATCTCCCTTGCGGAAAGCATCGGTGGTGCGGCTCAGGGTGTCCTGCACCGCATCCTCCAGAACCTGCAGCTCCTCCTGTGCATCCTTGGAAAACGCAATGCTCTTGGCGTGGATCTCTTCGGCGGAGCTCAGAACATTTACAGAGTGATCGCTGATGCGCTCAAAATCGCTGATGGTGTGGAGCAGAGTGTTCACACTCTGGCTGTCGGCATGGCTCATTTCACGGCTGGACAGCTTGACGAGATAGGTGCCCAGTGCATCCTCATATTTGTCCACCTTTTCCTCTTCCTCCCGCACCTTCTGGGCAAGGGAATCGTCCCACTTGTGGGTCAGGCTCATGGCCTGCACCACGCCCACACGGGCCAGCTCGGCCATGTCAGCAGTAGCGGCACGGGCACGTTCCACAGCCACGGCGGGAGTGTTCAGCAGGCGCTCATCCAGCAGAGCAAAGCTCTCTTTTTCGGCATCGTCCGGAATGGTGAGGATGGCCAACTTTTCCAGCCCATTTGCAAAGGGCAGCAGAACAGCGGTGGCCGTCAGGTTGAAGATGGAGTGGACCACGGCAATGCCCCAGGCAGTGACTGTCTCATTGACAAAGGCAAAGTCAAGCAGCAGGTTTGCACCATAGAAAATAGCCAGGAACAGGGTAACACCGATGATGTTGAAGTACAGGTGCACCATGGCGGCGCGGCGGGCATTCTTGTTGGCACCCACAGAGGAGATCAGCGCGGTGACGCAGGTGCCGATATTCTGACCCATGATGATGGGGATGGCACTGCCGTAGGTGATGACGCCGGTGGCGC
>OHCB01000408.1_pt1 | contig 16494 bp, 14 predicted proteins | sample 1577501 | NCBI WGS metagenome assembly OHCB01 (sample SAMEA3879582, study PRJEB24766) | human gut metagenome | biome: human-associated habitat; feature: feces | place: USA | collected 1985/1987
ATAAAGCAGGCGAAAATGAATGGAGTATCTGCCTCCACAGTAGAGCCCTTCTTTGGGATTCATCGAGCAGTATAAAAAGAGAACAAAGGAAGCGTGACCTCTTCGGGCCGGGAACGTTTTTCTGAAATCATTGCAAAGCTCCGTGCCGGTGCGATATGCCGGACACGGGGCTTTTTCTATTTTTGAAATATAAAATACAGGACAAAAAGTAAATTATACTTGACATAATGTCTGGTGAGTGCTATTCTGTATCCAGAGGGAATGAGCTTACCCTCACAGGAAATAGACGAGGTGACAGGATGCCGAAGAATCTGAAACTGAAAGCTGCCCGCGCGGAAAAAGATATGACGCAGGGGGCATTGGCAGAAGCGGCTGGGGTCTCGCGCCAGACCATCAACGCGATCGAAAAGGGCGAGTACAACCCCACCATCAATCTCTGCCGCAGCATCTGCAAAATTCTGGGAAAAACACTGGATGAATTGTTCTGGGAGGAATGAGAAATGAAATTTTCACTGTACAGCAAGAAAAATGTTCTGGATGAGATGCAGGAGCAAACTCTGCGCAAAATTGGGGAGCGTGGCTTCTGCTTGATGTGGGGCGGTCTGCTGGCCGCAATGGTGATTCAGTGGCTGACGGGCAATGCAGATAAAGCGATCGGAGAATGGGTCGTTTTTATGGCCGGATGTGTTTACACCTGTGCAGAGTGCGTCCGGAATGGCCTGTGGGACCGCCATCTTTCTTCCAGTATGGGAGCCAATGCGGTTTATTCTCTGCTGGCGGCCGTGGCGGTTACGGTGCTGTGGGGCCTGGCCTATGGCTATTGGATGGGCGCTGCGTTTACTGGTGTTTCGACAGGTCTGCTCTGCTTTGCACTGCTCCAATTCTGTGCATATCTGGTGAAGAAGAACCGGAAAAAGCTGGACGATGAACCGGAAGAAAAATAACACCTGATTTTCCACAACAAAAAGCGGAGCCGTTGAAAATTCAGCGGTTCCGCTTTTTGTTGTTGCAATTATTTCTGATACCGGATGCTGTCTTTTTCGGTGATAGGCCGCAGCACCTTACAGGGGTTGCCCACGGCCACCACGCCGGAGGGAATATCCTTTGTGACCACGCTGCCTGCACCGATGACCGTGTTGGAGCCGATGGTGACCCCGGGCAGGATGGTGACATCACCGCCCAGCCAGACGTTGTCCCCCAGTGTGATGGGGGCTGTGGTCTCAAGGCCGCTGTTGCGCTCTTCCGGCAGCATGGGGTGGATGGCAGTGTACATGCCGCAGTTGGGGCCGATGAAGCAGTGCCTGCCCAGTGTGATTTTTGCGCAGTCCATCAGGTAAGCACCGTGGTTGATGTAGGTGCCCGCACCGATGAAGCAGTGATAGCCGTAATCCACATACAGGTGCGGCAGAATGACCACATGTTCTTCCATGTGGGGCAGCAGCTGATGCAGAAGCTCTGCCCGCTTTGCTTTTTCAGAGGGGCGGGTCTGGTTGAACTCGGTGTAGAGCTCCTCGGCTTTCTCTCGTTCGGCACAGAGCTCCGGGGTGTAGTTTGCGTCGTACCAGAGACCTGCTTCCCATTTTTCACGTTCTGTCATAAACGTTCTCCTGTTATAAGGTGTCCTCACCGGGCAGCTGGTTCCACAGGCGGTAGTACACGCCCTGCTTTGCCAGCAGCTCTTCGTGAGTGCCGGATTCCACAATGCCCTCGGAGCCAAGCACCAGGATACGGTCGTAATTCTTGATGGTGGTCAGGCGGTGGGCGATGGTCAGGGTGGTGCGGCCATGGGCCAGCTTTTCCAGGCTCTGCCCCACAAGGATCTCGCTCTCGTTGTCCAGTGCACTGGTGGCTTCGTCCAGGATCAGGATGGGCGGGTTCTTCAGGAACACCCGGGCAATGGCGATGCGCTGCTTCTGCCCGCCGGAGAGCTTAACGCCGCGCTCGCCCACGTTTGTGTCGTAGCCTTCTTCAAGGGTCATGACATAATCGTGTATGTTGGCTTTCTTTGCGGCTTCAATTATTTGCTCGTCCGTTGCGTCAAGATCGCCGTAGGCAATGTTTTCGCGTATGGTGCCGTTGAAAAGAAAAACGTCCTGCTGCACTATGCCTATGTTGCGGCGCAGGGAATAGCGCGTCATGTCGCGTATGTCCATGCCGTCTATGGTTATCGCGCCGGAGTCTATTTCATAGAATCGCGGTATAAGGTTGCAAAGCGTGGTCTTTCCGCCGCCGGAGGGACCAACCAGCGCAACGGTCTTGCCCTTGTCTATGCGCATGGAAAGGTGCGATATCACCTTTGATTCGGTATCGGCGGAGTCGCTGTTTGAATAGCGGAAGGATACGTCGTCAAAAACAATGTTGCCTTCAAGCTTGTCCGGATTCAGCTTGCCGTCGTCCGCTTCTTCGGGTTCGTCCATTATCTCCACGAACCGCTGGAAGCCCGTCATGCCCTCCTGAAGCTGCTCAAACAGGCTCACAAGACGATTTATGGGCTTCATGAATATTGAAACGTAAAGCAGAAACGCCACAAAATCGCCGGAGTCTATCTTGCCGTAATAGAAGAACAGGCCGCCCGCCGTAAGCACCAGCAGATAGAGCATATCGTTAAAGAAGTTCATGCCGCTGCCAAACGTTGCCATGGCGCGGTATGCACGGCTGCGCGCTTTTTTGAAGCTTTCGTTGGCCACGCCGAATTTGGCGTTCTCATGCTCGTCCGCGGTATATGAACGGGAAACGCGCATGCCGGCTATCGCCGTTTCAACATTCGCGTTCACCTCGCCCACCTGCACGCGGGACGCCTTGAACGCAGCGTTCATCTCCCTGCGCGTTTTAACGGCAAAGAATATCATAAGCGGTATCACCGCAAAAACTATCAGCGCAAGGTAGAGATTTATGTTTGCAAGCATTATAAAGGAACCTATCAGCGTTATGCCGGATATGAACGCATCCTCCGGCCCGTGGTGCGCCAGCTCCGTAATGGAAAAGAGGTCGCTCGTCATGCGGCTCATGAGCACGCCCGTGCGGTTGCAGTCAAAGAAGCGGAAGCTCATCGTCTGCAGATGCTCAAAGAGCTCCTGACGCATATCCGCTTCGATGAGCACGCCGCATTGGTGGCCGATGACGGTCACAGGCATCCCGTGGAAGCGGGCGATGCCGCCCAGAATGGCCCGGTCTTCCCGGCACTGGCGGTCACCGCACTGCTCAAAGAAGTCGGTAAACAGTGCATCCACGATCTCATCGATGTGGGGGCGCTCCGGGTGACGTGCCAGAAAGACCCTGTCCTCTGCGGTCAGCGCCCCGCAGCCGGACAGCAAAGCGTCCTCCTGCGCGGAAAGCTCTGCCAGCTCGGCAGCGTGGTTGGTGATATCGGTCATGTTCTCGTCCGCCGGGTCGCCGCGCAGGGCGGCGATCTTTTCATCCAGCGGTGCGAGCTGTTGTAAGATGTCCTTGATCATAAGGCGCTTCCTCCTCAGGCGTGCAGACGCAGCAGCTGCGCCAGTGTTTCGCGCATCTCGGTACGGGGCACTACCTTGTCCACAAAGCCGTGCTCGTATTGGAACTCGCTGCGCTGGAAGCCTGCGGGCAGCTTTTCGCCGATGGTCTGTTCAATGACCCGGGGGCCCGCAAAGCCGATCAGCGCCCCGGGCTCTGCCAGCATAATATCGCCAAGGCTGGCAAAGCTGGCAGTCACGCCGCCGGTGGTGGGGTGGGTCAGCACGCTGATGTATAGCCCGCCCCGGGCGGAGAACCGCTCGATGGCGGCAGAGGTCTTTGCCATCTGCATCAGGCTGAAAATGCCCTCCTGCATCCGGGCGCCGCCGCTGGCCGAGAAGATGATCAGCGGCAGGTGCTTTGCGGTGGCGTGCTCCACGGCGCGGGTGATCTTTTCGCCCACGGTGGTGCTCATGCTGCCCATAAAGAACCGGCTGTCCAGCACTGCAACTACCACCGGGGTGCCCTCAATGCGCCCCGTGGCGGTGATGACAGCTTCCTTCAAGCCGGTCTTGCCTGTCTGTGCTTCCAGCTTTTCCGGGTAGCCGGGAAACTGCAGCACATCCTGCGGGGCAAGGTCGGCATCCAGTTCCCGGAAGCTGCCCTTATCAAGGATGAGGCTCAGGCGGTAGTACCCGCCGATGGGCAGGTGCACCCCGCAGTTGGGGCAGACGTACTGCGCCTTGTTCCAGATCTGGCGGGTGGCGCGGCGTCCGCACTTTTTGCATTCCACGAACTGCGGGTCGTTCCACACGGCACCCGCATCCCGCCGGGCCTTCAGCTGGAAGGTGCGCTCCCGCATGCTGCCCGGCAGCAGGTCTTTGATACTGTTCATCTCGTTTCGCCTCGGTCAGCCTCAGACATGGGCATTGATGTAGTTGAAGATATCGCCCACGGTCTTGAGGTTTGCCAGCTCCTCATCGGGGATGGACACGCCGCAGGCCTCTTCCAGTGCCATGTTCAGCTCCACAGCGTCCAGGCTGTCGGCCTCCAGATCCTCGGTCAGGCTGGCCTCCATGGTCACCTTGTCCTCATCGCAGCTCAGGGTATCGACAACGATCTTCTTCATTTCCTCGAAAGTCATGGCAGTATTCTCCTTTATGTTGTATGATTGTATTGATTATTTACCTAAAATTTGTGAGGTATCGAACACGACCATTATAATCAAACCGTTGGATAAGTCAATGGTTTTAGTTAAAAATTTTTATCTTTTACATTTTCGACACAGTTTGCTTCCTCTTTATATAGGGGCTCCCACAGACGCAAAAAGGCCGCTGCACAGTACTTTGTGCAGCGGCCTTTCCCGCAATAATAATATTATTTTCTTATTCCAGCCCGATCTGCTGTGCGTACTCTTCCAGCAGTTCCCGCTCAAGGAAGGGGGTCTTGACGCCCTCGCGGTCGCGGTAGGTCTCGTGACCCTTTCCGATGACGGCGATCAGGTCGCCCTCCTGTGCGTGATCCACTGCGTAGTGCAGCGCGTCCAGACGGTCGGGGATCTCCACGAACTTTGCGTCCGGGTTGCTCTTGTTCATGCCCTCGCGGATATCCGCAATAATATCCTCTACCTTTTCAAAGCGGTTGTTGTCCTCGGTGAGGATGGAGAAATCGGCCATCTTGGCGCAGATCTCGCCCATGCCGTAACGGCGCAGCTTGGAGCGGTTGCCGCCGCAGCCGAACACCACCACCAGACGGTGGGGCTTGTAGGCGCGCAGGGTGGTAAGCAGGCTCTCGGTGGATACCTCGTTGTGGGCGTAGTCCAGCAGGATGGTGAACTTTTTGCTGATGGGCACCAGCTCCACACGTCCCTTCACCACGCACTTGCCCAGACCATCGTGAATGGCGGCATCCGGCAGACCCAGCACCTTGCCCACGGCCAGCGCTGCCAGCGCGTTGTACACGCTGAACTCGCCGGGCATATTCACCTTGACGTCCATCTCGTCCTTGCCGGTAACGTGGAAGGCAACGCCCAGAAAATCGTGGGTGCGCAGCAGTTTGTAGCCGGTCTCGCGGTAGTCGGCCTTTTCATCGCGGCCATAGGTCACCAGCTTGCAGGTATGGCCTTCCAGCAGGGCGGCGGTGTTCTCGTCGTCAATGTTCACCACGCCCACATCGCAGCGCTTGAACAGCTGTCCCTTCCAGCTGCGGTACTCCTCAAAGGTCTTGTGCTCGCCGGGGCCGATGTGATCCGGCGAAAGGTTGGTGAACACGCCCACATCGTAGTGCACGCCCGCCACGCGGTCCATCATCAGGCCCTGACTGGATACCTCCATCAGCGCGGTATCGCAGCCGGCATCCAGAAACTCCCGGAAGGTCTTTTGCAGCTCGTAGCTTTCCGGGGTGGTGTTGGCGGTGTCCTTGTGGCGTCCCATATAGTAGATGCCGTTGGTGCCGATCATGCCCACCTTGCGGCCTGCGGCCTCCAGCACGCTTTTGATCATGTGGGTGGTAGTGGTCTTGCCCTTGGTGCCGGTAACGCCGATCATGGTCATCTGGCGGGCAGGATTGCCGAAGAGGTTGGCGCTCATCAGCGCCATGGCATAGCGGCTGCTCTCCACCTTGACCACGGTCACCCCGGGCAGGGCAGAAAGGTCGATGTCGTGCTGGATGACCAGCGCGCTGACCCCCTTGGCGGCGCAGTCGGCGGCAAACGCGTGGCTGTCCCGCTGGGTGCCCACGATGCACACGAACAAAAGCCCCGGGGCAGCCTTGCGGCTGTCGTAGATGATATCCGCGATCTCAGTATCCAGACTGCCCTGCACAAGGGTAAAGGGCACGCCTTCCATCAGTTGTTCCAGCTTCATACAGTCTCCTCCAAAGAGCTTCTTTACATGGGGTTTTCTTCTTCGTTGGCCGTCATGCGGTCAGGGTGGGTCAGGGGCAGCTGCTCGGTGTCAGCGTCAGCCGCCGGTTCGGTGGTGCCGGCAGCATCCGTGCTTTCTGCACTGTCGGTGCTGTCGGCGGCGTCCTCTGCCGGGGCGGGTTCCTCGGCCTTGGGCGGCACCACATAGCCGGAGGGCAGAGTAGGCTCGCCCTGTGCAAAATAGATCTTGCGGGTACTGCTGGCGCTGGTATGGCTGAAATCCAGCCGCCCGGTGTCGGTGGGGCCGCAGCCCTTGCCATCGGCGTTGGTCAGCACATAGCGGGCGCGGTCCAGCTTATAATCCAGATCGTTCAGCGTACCCAGCAGCACACTGATGCGGTCCTGATACAAAAACGCGATCTGCTCGGTGTCCGCCACTTCCAGCCGTGTCACATCCTGCGACAGGCCGTATTCCTCCAGCTTGCTGCGCAGTGTGCGCAGCGCTTCCATGCGGATGTTCTCGGTACTCACTGCACTTTCGCTTTCGGCGGTTTCCGACCCGGAGGCGCTTGCCGCGTCCGCATCGTCCACGAACCAGAAGCCCTGTCCCGGGGTGGCGTCCTGCAGCTTGCCGCCGTACAGGGTGCAAAGCCCCTCGGGCTGGGTGCTTTCCTCGGACAAAATCTTCCATTTGTCCGAGATCACAAGCCACTTACTGCCGTTTTGCACCGCGTAGGCGGGCACGGCCTCGGTCACCTGCACCACCACGGTGTTGGGGTAGTCCCGGATCACCTTGATGGAGCCCAGCAGCGGGAAGTTCTGCTCCAGCACCGCGGCCTTTTCGCCGGGTTCAAAGCTGAAGATGTTTTCCTCCAGCTGCACGCCCATCCGCTGCAAAATGCTGTCTGCGGAGTAGCCAGCGATTTCGGTCACCTGCTTGCCGTCCGGGGTCTGTACCTGAATGGAGTTGATGCGGAACAGCATGGTCATGGTCAGGTAGATGCCCGCGCCAATAACGCACAGCAGCATGGCAAAGGCGGTCAGGCGGCGCAGCATCCGGCGGCGCCGCAATGTGGCGCGGGTCACCTTGCGCTTTTTGCGCATTTCCCGCCGGGCAGGGCTTTGCTGCGGGGCGCTCTGGCTGCCTGCCGGGTGCTGCCGGTTCGGGCGGTTTTGCGCGTTCTGGTTTTTCCGGCTGCTCTGCCCGCTGCGGGCATTGTTTGCCGGGCGGCGCTGCTTGCCGCCAGACTTCGCGTTTTTGGGTCTGCTGCCCGCCGGGCGGTTACCGGCGGGGTACTGGGTGGTATTGCTCCCCTGCCCCTGCGCCGGGCGGCGGGGCTGGGATTGGGTCTGGGTGGGGAACTGGATGCTGTTATCTGCCCGGGAGGAGCGCACGCTGCCGTTGGCGCTGCGGGAGGGCGGGCGGCTGAGCGGCTCGCCGTTGTAGCCGTAGCGGCTGCTGCCGGTGCTCCGGGGCGTATGATCCTGCGAAGGCGCAGAGGTGCGCGCCACATCCCGGTTCAGATCATAGGGTCTCGGGTTCCGGGGTCTGCCGTTGCGGTCACGGTTCTGCTGCATCATTCGCACCTTCTTTCCTGTTTATTCCGGGGCTGCATCACGGGGTCTTTACCAGCTTGAGCAGTGCCGCAGTGATGCGGTCCAGACTGTCGTCCACCGACAGGCTGCGGGCATTTTTGCCCATCTCGGCCAGCTTGCCGGGCTGTGCCAGCATGGCAGAAACAGTCTGCACCAGCTTTTCACCGGTCAGGTCTTTTTCTTCAATGACCACAGCCGCCCCGGCCTTCTGCAGCTCCATGGCGTTGTAGTACTGGTGGTTCTCCGCCACATTGGGGCTGGGGATCAGCACAGCGGCGCGTCCCACGGCCTCCAGCTCGGCCAGCGTCAGCGCACCGGCGCGGCTGATAACGAGGTCTGCCGCAGCCAGTAGCTCCGGCATATTGTTGATGTATTCCTTTACCACAAGGCTGTCGCCGGGGGCAAAATCCTTCTGCTTTTGCAGCTGCTCAAACAGCTGCACCCCGTACTGCCCGGTGGCGTGCAGGTGCAGCACCGGCTTGTGCTCATGCTGTTCCCAGGCGCACAGGTCTGCCACCACCTCGTTGACCCGGCGTGCGCCCAAGCTGCCGCCGAAGGACAGGATGACGGTGCGGTCGCCCGCACCCAGCTGTGCACGGATGGCCTCGCGGTTGGCGGCCTGTGCAAACACCTCCGGCCGCACGGGGTTGCCCACCACAAGGGTCTTGTCCGGTGCACCCAGCTTTTCCACGGCGGCGGGCACGGCGGCAAACACGATATCCACATCCGGGGCCAGCAGCTTGTTGGTCACACCGGGGAAAGCGTTCTGCTCATGCAGGGCGGTGTGAATGCCCATTTTGGCGGCGCAGCGCACCACCGGGCCGGACACATAACCGCCGCAGCCGATGACGAGATCCGGCTTTACTTCCTTCATCATGGCCTTGGCCTTGGGGCCGGAAAGCGCCAGATTCCACAGGGTAATGATGTTGCGCTTGATGTTGTGCAGGCTGAGCTTACGCTGGAAGCCGGTGATCTCGATGTGGTGGAAGGGGTAGCCCGCCTGTGTGACCAAACGGTACTCCATGCCCTCCTTACGGCCTGCAAAGTGGATCTCGGCGGTAGGGTCGGCCTTTTTCAGAGCACCGGCAATGGCCAGTGCAGGGTTGATATGTCCGGCGGTGCCGCCGGCTGCGATGAGAACACGCATGGTGATTCCTCCTTATAAACGCCCGGCCTGCGGCCGGGCGGGCTTGCGGTTTGTTTTACTGTTCTGTACGGGCTGCGCGGGCAGAGGCCAAGTCAATGGTCTTACGTGCAAGTTCTGCCTCGCGCTCAGCGCGGGCGGCCTCCCGCTGGGCACGCATCTGCTCCCGCTGCTGCGCTGCCCGCTCGCCGTTGCGGCCGATGTTCACCATTACGCCCATCTCTGCCAGCAGCAGGATCAGGCTGGTACCGCCGGAGGAGAAGAAGGGCAGGCTGATGCCGGTGTTGGGCAGGGTATTGGTGACCACGGCGATGTTGCAGAACACCTGCCACGCGATCTGCGCCATGATGCCGATGCCTACCATGGTGCAGTACAGATTTTCCGCCTTATAGGCGATGAGCAGCCCCTGCACGATGAACAGCACGAACAGCACGATAATGAGCACCGCGCCGATGAAGCCCAGCTCCTCGCACACCACGCTGAAGATGAAGTCGTTGGTGCTTTCCGGCAGCCAGAGCTGCTTTTCCACGCTGTTGCCCAGCCCCAGCCCCTTCAGTCCGCCGGAGCCGATAGCATAAAGGCTCTGCACGGTCTGGTCGGTCATCTGGCTCAGATCCTGCGTCCAGCCGTCCAGACGCTTTTGCAGGTAGGGGATAGAGTCCACATGGGAGAGCAGGGTCTCCAGCAGGGTGCCTGCCGTGATGGCACCCGCCCATGTCAGCACACCGCCGCTGCCGGACAGCAGCAGGATGGTGCCCACCACCGCCACCGTCAGCACGATGCCGGACATGTGCGGCTCCATCGCCAGCAGAATGACCACCGGTATAAGGGGCAGCACCGGCACCACCAGCTGCTTCCATACCCGCACCCGCAGCCACTCCCGGGGGGTAAGCAGGATGCGGCGCTCCGGGTCCAGCCGCTCCACCTGCGGTGCCTTGGCTGCAAGATGGGAACTGAACAGGATCATCTCAAACTTTGCCACCTCCGAGGATTGCAGCGTAAGGCCTGCAAAGCGGATCCAGCGGCGGCAGCCGTTCAGGGGTGCCATGGTCAGGGTGACGGCCAGCATGGCCAGCACGATGAAGTACCCCGGCACCACCATCTTGCGCAGAAAACGGTGATCCACATAGCTTATCAGGAACATACAGCCCAGCCCCAGTATCATGCACAGCGCCTGCTGCTTGATGTAGTGGAAGCTGTCGCCCATGCGCAGGTAACCGGTGGTGTAGCTGGCGCTGAACAGCATCACCAGCCCAAAGATCATAATAACGGCCAGCGTGGCCAGCCAGTCGATCAGCAGCCGGGACCACGGGCCCGGGTCTCGCTGGAACACCGGCACCGGCGCTCTGTGTTTTTTGCGGTTAGTCGCCATCTGCGCTCCCTTCCCTCTCTGTGCCCGGTCAGCACCAGCGCAGCAGCGCCAGCGCCAGTACATAGCCGACAGCGCTCAGCGCAAAGCTGCACAGGAACACCGTCTCCGGGCTCATTTTATGCTTTTTTACCCAGCAGCGCAAGGGCTTGCCGGTGCGCTTTGCACCCAGCAGCTGCGCTGCCAAAAGACCGCCTGCCGCCCAGAAGGGCAGCGCCAGCGGCACGGTCAGGCTGGTCATATCCAGACTGAGCGGGATGCAGCCGATGGCACCCGCTGCCAGCAGGCTGCCGCAGCAGCCCACCCCCAGCCTTGCCGGGGGGAACGCCCACAGCAGCAGTGCCACCAGTGCCCCGGCAAGCGCGGCAGGCAGCACCGCCAGCCCGGGCACGCCCAAGCCGGCCTCTGCCATCATCAGCGCCAGCATAGCCACAAAGGCCGCGCCGCACACCGTACCCTCGTCCCGCTCGGCGATGCGGGCACACTCAGCCAGCACCACCATGAGCACCGCCCACAAAAAGGGCACGGCGCTGCCCAGCAGCACATACCCCGCCCCAGGCACATCCAGTCCCCGGGGCAGACAGCCCGCTGCCTGCAGCAGCAAAAGAACGAATGCCGCGGCCAGTGCCTCCAGCAAAAGCCGCACGTCCCGCCGCAGCCCCAGCGCCGCCGGGCTGCGCATCCGGGCAAGGTCCTCTGCAAAACCCACTGCCCCAAAGGCAAGGCTTCCGGCCAGCGCCGTGAGCAGCCGTGTCATCAACCGGCCCTCGCTGCCCAGCAGCTCCGGCTGACCCACGCAGGCGGCAAGCCAGCCCACGCCCACCGCAGCCACCGTGCCCGCCGCCGCACACAGCCCACCCCACAGCGGGGCGCGCAGGGGTGCAGGCCGGGGCTGCTCAGGCTGTACCGGCTGCTGGTTTTGTTCGCGGCGTTCCAGCACCCGCCGCAGCGGCACAAACAGGCTGCACAGGGCTGCCGTAAGGGCAAAGCCCAGCACCACCGCCGCTGCCAAGGCGAAACGCTCCATAACTCAGACACTCCATTTCGCCAAATAGTTATACTTCCGCTTCTTTATGCTCTTCGTAGAAGATATCCAGCACTTTTTCCAGTGCCATGCCGTGGCTGGCCTTTACCAGAACGGCATCGCCGGGCTGCACCCGGCTCAGCAGGGCATCGGCAGCCTCGCGGTAGCTGTCCGCGTGCAGGGTCTCTACCCCCTTGGCGGCAGCCACCACGGCGGTGCGCTTGGCCTGCTCGCCGTAGGTGATCAGGCAGTACAGCCCGCTCTCGGCGGCAAGACGTCCCAGCTCCTCGTGTGCTTCGCGGCTCAGCTCGCCCAGCTCCAGCATATCGCCCAGCAGGGCAAAACGGCGCTTGCAGGGGAAGTCCTTAAACATCGCCAGCGCGGCCTTCATGCTGTCCGGGTTTGCGTTGTAGCAGTCCTCGATGACGGTCACGCCCTCGCTGTCCACTACCTTCTGGCGGCGACCGGTCTGCTCAAAGTTGGAAAGACCCCGGATGACCCTCTTGGCGTCGCAGCCCAGACGGGTAGCGGCGCAGTAGGCAGCCAAGGCGTTTGCCACATTGTGGCGTCCCATGGCGGGGATATTCACCACAAAGGTGCCGTGCTCCTGATCCTCCAGCACAAAACTCATGCCGTCCGTCTCCTGCCGGATGGACAGGGCGCAGACGTCTGCGTTTTCATCGCTCAGGCTGAACCACACCGGGCGCACATGGGCGGGCAGCGCTGCCTTGCGCAGGAAGGGGTCGTCGTAGTTCAGCACCAGCGGTGCGCCCTCCGGCAGACCGTTGCAGATCTCCAGCTTTGCCTTGCAGATGTTCTCCTGACTGCCCAGATTGCCGATGTGAGACACGCCGATGCAGGTAATGATGCCCACATCCGGCCGTGCTGCCCGCGCCAGACGGTCAATTTCACCGGCGTGGCTCATGCCCATCTCGATAACCGCGTACTCGGTGCTGCTTTCCAGCCGCATCAAGGTGCGGGGCATGCCCAGTTCATTGTTCTGGTTGCCCTCGGTCTTGATGGTCTCGCCAAAGCCGCTCAGGGCGGCGTAGGTCATCTGCTTGGTGGTGGTCTTGCCCACACTGCCAGTCACGCCCACCATCTTGGGGTGGTACTGGCTGCGGTAGTTTGCGCCCATCACCATCATAGCGTGGTAGCTGTCCGGGCAAAGGATGGCCTTTTCCTCCGGCACACCGGGCACGGGGTGGTTGACCACCACATACGCCGCGCCCTGCTCCAGCGCACGGGCGGCGAAATCATGGCCGTCGAACCGCTCGCCGGGGAAGGCCACAAAAATGCAGCCGGGCTTTACCTCGCGGCTGTCGGTGGTGACCAGTGCCACCTCCGGGTCACTGGTCAGTTTTCCGGCAGGCACCAGCCCTGCCAGAAGCTTGCTTGCATGGATCTTTTCCATTGTTCTATCCCCTCTCGTTCTATTGAATGCTGCACCCTCATCCGTCACTACCTTGCGGCAGTGCTTTATGCTGAAAGCTCTGGTCAAGGATGCCGAAAAAGCTGTTTTACCCACAGGTCAGGGTGATGATGGTGCCGCGCTGCACGCTGGAGCCGGGCTCGGCGCTTTGCGCCTGCACCGTGCCGCTGCCCTCCACCACGCAGTTCAGCCCGGCGGCGCTCAGCATCTGGCGGGCAAAGTCCGGGCTCTTGCCGGTCACATCCGGCACCTCGGTGCGGCTGCCCTCGTAGGTATCGGTATACAGGTAGATGGTGGTGCCGTAGGGCACCTTGCTCCCCGCGTGGGGGTACTGGTAGGTGACCGGGGCAGCGGACTGGCTGCTCTGGCTCTCCTGCAGCTGATGCTTCAGGCCCTGAATGTTCAGCTGCACCTGCGCGTTGCTCCACTCGGTGCCCACAAGGTTCGGCACGGTAACGATGGTGCCGCTGCGGTCCTCGCCATCGGTGGCGATGCCCAGATAAGGGGCTACCTCGCTGATGATATTGCCCGCCACAGGGGCTGCAAGGATGGAGGAATAGTCCGTCCGGGCGTTGTTGGGGTCGTCCAGCATGACGTAGACCAGAATTTCCGGGTCGTTGGCGGGCAGCACCGCCACGAAGGAGGCCACCTTTTTATAGTCGCCGTCGGCGCGGCGGTGCATATTCAGCTGCTCGGAAGTGCCGGACTTGCCGCCGATGCGGTAGCCGGACACATAGGCGTTTTTGCCGCCGCCGGTGCCGTTGCCCACCTCGTACTCCATCATCTGCCGGATGACCTCGCTGGCACTCTGGCTGATGACCTGACGGCGCACATTTGCGCCGATCTCCTGAATGACATTGCCGTTGGCATCGGTGATCTTATCCACCACATGGGGGGTGACCAGATACCCGCCGTTGACGGTGGCCGCAATGGCGGTGCACATCTGCAGCGGGGTGATGGCCATGGCCTGACCGAAGGAGGAGGAGGCCAGCTGCACCTCGCCCAGCTGGTCGGCGCGGTAGTACTGCATAAAGTTGGTCTCGCTGGGCAGGTCCACCCCGGTGCGGGCGGTAAAGCCGAAGGCATCGAAGTAGTTATAGAACTGCTGCGAGCCAACGCGCTGCCCCAGCTGGATGTAGTAGATGTTGCAGCTCTTGCGCAGTGCCTCGGCCATATTGAGCAGGCCGTGCGCCTTGCGCCCTGCGCAGTGGTAAGTCTCCTTGGCTACGCCGTAAGCGCCAGAGCAGGTAAAGGTGGTGTTCATGGTGGCCACACCGGAGTCGATGCCCATGGCGGAGGTAATGACCTTGAACACAGAGCCGGGGTAGTACAGCTCGGTGATGGTCTTGTTTTTCCACAGGATATCCCGGTAGTAGCCGGAATAGTCTGCTTCCTCGTCCAGAATTTTGTTGCCCTGTTCATCGGTGATGTAGTTGCCGTCGGCGTCCTTTTTATAGACGCCGTAAAGCTCCGGCTCTGCGTGCACCAGCTCGTTGAGATAAGCCTCGTTGGCGGTGTAGTTCAGCGGGTCGTTGGGGTCAAAGTCCGGCTTGGAGGCCATGGCAAGGATGGCACCGGTCTTGACGTTCATTACAATGGCGCAGCCACGGTTTTCTACCGTATTGGCTGCAATGGCTTCGTTCAGGTACCGCTCCGCGATCTCCTGCACGTTCACATCCAGCGACAGCACCAGATTGGAGCCGTCCTTGGCGGCAAAGGTGGTGGCGTTGGCGTCTGCAATGGCGTTGCCCACCGCGTTGCGCTGGGTGATGGTGCGGCCATCCACACCGGCCAAGGTGGACTGGTAGGATTTTTCCAGTCCGTAGGTGCCGACGCCGTCCGCATCCGTAAAGCCCAGCACCGCTGCGGCAAAGGCGCCGTAGGGGTAGTTGCGCTGGAAGCTTTTTTCCGAGGACACCGAGATGCGCCCCTTGCGGGAGGTATCGGTGGCCTTTTTGTGCGCCTTGTTGAAGCTGGTGACGTATTTTTCAATGGAAAGCTTCACCGCGTTGTTCACCTTGGTGGCAAGGGTAACGTAGGCAGAATCCAGCCGGGAAAGTGCATCGTAAACGGTCTGGTACTGCTGCTGGTACTCTGCCGAGGAGGTGTCCACGCTGTCCAAGCTCTCGCCGTCCCCGGAGAGCAGACGCAACGTCAGCTCCCGGCTCACCTCGGCGCACATGGCGGGGTCCAGCGTTTTGGTCACGGTGTCGTCATCGTTGGTCTTGCTGGTATAAAGGATGCTGCTGTAACTGGGGTCTGCCCAGATAGTCCACACCACGCTGGTGGAGGCAAGGGTGATGCCGGAGGCATCGTAGATCTCGCCGCGGGTGGCCTTGATGGTGGTATCCAGCAGCTGCTGCTGGGCGGCGTACTGGCGGTACTCTGCCCCGTGGATGATCTGGATATTATACAGGCTGCGGATGACGATGGCGGCTGCCACCACCACCGCAAGGATGCCCAGACGGCTGCAAAGCCGCCGCACCCGGCTGTCCAGCCGGTCCCGTCCAGAAGCCGGACGCAGGCGGTAGCCCCTGCTTTTTTTGTTACGGAAAGGTTCTTGCATTGGTTCTCTCCTGCGGGGCGTGCACTGCATTCCGCGCGCCCTGCGCTGTTATTTATTCAGACTGCGGTGTCCATAAACCGAAAAAAGCGTGCGCTGCCGCACGCTTTCTTCGTTTATCTCACGGTGCCCAGAATGTTCACCGCGCCGGTGTACAAAAAGTCGGTCCATTGCCGCACGGTGGACTCCCGGCGCACCAGTGCGCCGCTTTCGCCCAGGCGGATGTAGGTGATCTGGCTGGGGTCTACTTTCATCAGACCCAGCCGCCCTGCGGTTTCCTCCACGCTGGCAATGTTGGTCTTGCTGTTCAGGGTGCTGTTGTAGTAGGTATACTGGCTCTGCTCGCTGACCAGCTGCGCCTTAGTGGCTTGGATCTGGTCGTTCAACTCCACCAGCTGTGCCTCGCTCCACAGCAGGCTGATGGCAAAGCCCACCAGCAGTGCTGCCGCCACCAGATTCATGGCGTTATGTACGGCGGCAAGCAGCGGGTTCAACCGCCGCTTGCCGCCCTTTGCTACCCGCAGGTTTGCTTTGCGCTGCGGCTGCGGTGCCCTGCGGCGGCGCACCGCGTTACGATCATATGCTGGCTGGCCCATGGTTTCTCTCCTCCTCACAATGCCGGTGCTTCCGGCATCTCAGCATTTTTCCAGCACACGCAGGTGGGCGGAACGGCTGCGCCGGTTCTCCTCCAGTTCCTGCGTATCAGCTTCAATGGGTTTGCGGGTGATAAGCTTTGCCTTTGCCTTGCCGCCGCATACACACACCGGAAACTCCGGCGGGCAGGTGCAGGCTGTGGACCAGCGGCGGAATTTGTTCTTGACCAGCCGGTCCTCCAGAGAGTGGAAGGTGATCACGCACAACCGGCCGCCCGGTGCAAGGTGATCGAAAATGGTATCCAAGCCCTCTTCCAGCGCGTCCAGTTCGTGGTTCACCGCAATGCGCAGTGCCTGAAAGGTGCGGCGGGAAGGGTTCTTGTTTTTGCGGCGCTCTGCCGGGGGCATGGCGCTTGCTACGATATCTGCCAGCTGCAGGGTGGTCAGGATGGGAGCGGTTTCCCGCGTCTCCACGATC
>OHCB01000430.1_pt1 | contig 15975 bp, 19 predicted proteins | sample 1577501 | NCBI WGS metagenome assembly OHCB01 (sample SAMEA3879582, study PRJEB24766) | human gut metagenome | biome: human-associated habitat; feature: feces | place: USA | collected 1985/1987
TCGATAATTCTTCTTATATTTGCCCACAAATTTAGTAATTAAAATTGAGATATGCAAGAAAATGAAGTTAAAAATGGAGCATTAACTATTGAAGGTTATTACGCGACTCTTTCCAAAAAAGAGAAGAGTCAGCTCATTCAGTTTCTCATGACTAAGTATGGTTTCTGCTACAATACAGTACAACAAAAGTTGTCGGGCAGGACCAAGTTCAATCCAAGAGATCTCTTGGTAGTACAAACAGTTATAAAAGAAAGCTTATGGAAAAGCAAGTAGAATTTTTCGTGTCTCCACAAGGAGAAGTGTGTTTTTATGGCCATGATGGCAAGGTGCTCAGCTACAGTATAGAGCATCCGGAATTCATCAACCACATGGCTGAGTTGATAAGTCGGCTTTACCCGGAGGCGTATAAGTACCTGGCAGACTTATACGTCAAGAGTAAGCCGAACAAACTTTATTTCAAGTTTCTCATAACAGAGCGTTTCATCCGTTGCAACCTGGGTTCCAACGATACACTTAGTTTCGATATCGATGGAACCCTTCTGCACCTGGAGAAAGTCGATTGCCCTCTCAGGGGTATATGTCCTAGAGAGAACATAGTCTGCCTCCCAAAGCTGAAGACTCCTTTCTTCCCTAAAGAGCTTGAGGTAGCGAAGTATTTTGCACAGGGTTATGTTGCTAGAGAGATAGCCGAGATTCTTGGCAAATCCAAGAATACGGTCTCTGCACAGCTTCGTAAAATGACGAAGCGACTGGGGCTGCAGTCAACGAGAGACATCATCAAGGTAGTTCATCAGTTGAACCTATGATTTGCCATCGATGCCGCTACAAGCGCAACTGCATCAATGGCTCCTGGTGCAGTTGCTTTAGAATTTATGTGGAGTATAAATTTATTGTTTTATGCATATTCTATGAGCAGTAAAGATATAAAAGCCAAAATTATATTATTAATCTCTAGATTCGCAACATTAGAGAATAAAGATTTTTATGTGCAGAATGATTATGGCATTTTAGCATACATGTGTATTAATGAAGTCATGGAGTATTGGTGGTTAGAAAATGGGCAATGTCTGCAGGTATCAAAATTGGATCCAATATCCAAATCTGTCAGATTACCATGGTTTGATATAGAATTATGAAAAAGAAGAAGGAGAAACAAGTCAAGACATTCGTAGAGTGTCACAATACATGTGCCCGCAGCAGTGGCAGAACCTGCAAGTTCTGGGGGTGTTCACACCGCAAGCTGTACAACGAGATAGAGTCGGAGCATGACTATGAGTTCTTCATGGCTAACTCCAAGTGTTCATTTTATAAGCCGAAGTTATGAGGAATAGAATTAAGTTTTGGAGTGACCGCGAGATTAGAGCGGCATTCGACAAGCGGGGGGGGCAAATATAAGGGCATCCTCCAGCAGTTGATGATGGAGCGAGACTACGCCTATAAGCGTCAGATTCGCTACTTTGTCAATGAAGACATTGATAAGTTCATGCGCAGGTTATCTTAGTACTTTCTTTTTCGGAAGTTCTAAGTTAATTTTGCAGCACTAAATATAAAGATATGATTAAACAAGAGAACATTGACAGAATTATAAGCGATGTCTCAATTCGAGACGTCGCAATCGATGAAGGTATAACCTTCAGCAAGGAGCGGGGAGGGAAGCTCTGGGCATGTTGCCCATTCCACAAAGAGAACACTCCTTCATTTTTCGTTGATACAGGTACCAACACATGGAAGTGCTATGGTGGATGCCATAGCGGTGGAAATGTGATAAGCCTCTACCGGAAGCTGAAGAATGATCTCCCTTTTCCTATCGCCTGCAAGGAACTTGCAAAAAAATATCTCAATGAAGACATAGAAGACGATTACAAGCCGAGCAAGGAGGAAGAGGAGAAGCAGAAAGAAAAAGAGTCTCTGCAGATAATACTCAGCTATGCGCAAGAGTTCTATGTGCAGTGCATACATGAGGTCAACCCTGCAGCAAACAAGGCACGTGAGACCGTCCGCAAAAGATGGGGAGCTGACACTATTGAGAGGTTCGGAATAGGTTACGCTCCACGAGATGGTTTTATCGAATGGGCTATGCGTAAGGGTCTTGACTTCGACCTCCTGGAGCAGGTCGGTCTCATCGGTATAGGTGAGCGTGGCAAATATGCCATGCTCCGTGACCGATACACAATACCTATCTATGACAAGATGAGCAATGTCATTGGCTTCACGGCTAGAACTATGTCCGATGATAAGGATATATGCAAGTATCTCAATCTTAAGAATAGCCTGGTGTATGCTAAGGACAAGTCTGTTTTCGGCATCAATTTCGCGCAAAAGGAGGCGAGACTGAAAAATAAATTCTACCTGGTAGAGGGCGCACCTGATGTTGTCAAGCTGCAATCGATTGAAATCCTCAATACAGTAGCCTCACTGGGCGGAGCGTGGACAGAGAACCAGCTGAAGCAACTCTATCACATCAGCCATACGGTCACATTTATTCCGGATGCTGACACGCTGAAGCCAGGCAACGAGTGGCCTGCAGGTACCGCCAATGTCTTCGCGAATGGTCGAGAGGCATTGGCAGCCGGATTCACTGTGAACGTCCGTGAAATTCCTATTGACTATCCGGCACCTAAGAAAGAAGATCCGGACTCCTGGATTGTTGACAAGGCGCATTTTCAGCAGATGAAGGAAGAGGAGTTCATCTACTGGTTCTGCCGCAGAAGATATTGGCCAACAGCTGATGATATCGAGCAGATGACAACAGAGGACCGCCTGAAGGCTATCGCTGATATCTGCTCCCTGCTGATGATGATCCGTGACGAAGACCTGCGCACAAGCTATCTGACCGGATTATGCACTATGTATAAGCATAGCCGAGAATGGAAGGATACGCTGAAGCGAGCTAAGGAGTCGGAACTGAGCGCCAAACAGGAGAAGGAGCGCAAGGGTGACATCAAGATGCTTCGTGAGTTCGGATTCACAGAACATGACAATAGCTATTGGGGTACCAACAAGGAAGGAGACGAAATTCAATGGTCCAACTTCAAGTTGAAACCTCTCTTCCATATTCGTGATGATTTCAACCCGGTTCGCCTCTTTGAAATCAAGAATAACGGAGAGGAACCTTCACGCCTCATTGAACTGAACATGGATGAGATCACTTCCAGTTCGACCCTGCGCAAGCGCCTATTCGGTATAGGCGATTACATTTGGATGGCCAAGGATGAGCAGCTCATCAAGCTGCTCGGGTACCTGGGCAAGGTAACTGAGACTGCAGACCCTATCAAGCAGCTGGGCTGGCAGAGCGAAGGCTTCTATGCCTTCTGCAATGGTGCCATCGAGGATGGCAGCTGGCTTCCCATCGACGACATGGGCATTCTGCGCTTGACCGCAGGCAAGTTCTACCTGCCTGCCATGAGCAAGCTCAATAAAGATAGCCGAGAGTTGTACGTGAGCGAGAAAAAATTCCGGCATGAGAAGATAGTGGATAACCCTACATCACAGAGTGATTTCTTCGCCAAGGTGGTGCAGGTCTTCGGTGACAACGCCAAGGTGGGCCTATGCTTCTATATAGCGACCCTCTTCCGTGACATTGTCATCGGCAAGAGTCGTTCATTCCCAATTCTCAATGCCTTCGGCCCTAAGGGCTGCGGTAAAACAGAGTTCGCTGCAACGCTCATGAATTTCTTCTACAAGTACGAGACGAAGTACGAGCCGTTGTCTATCACCAACGCATCCATGCCCGCACTCTCCGACTATGTCGGAGGAGTTAGCGACGCTCTGGTACACATCGATGAGTACAAGAACTCCATCACACAGAACAAGGTTGAGTGGCTCAAGGACCTTTGGAATGGTATAGGTCGCACCAAAATGAACATGGACAAGGATAAGAAGCTCGTGCAGGCCAAGGTTGACTCTGGCATCATCCTCACTGGCCAGGAGATGCCTACTGCAGATATCGCCCTCTTCAGCCGACTCATCTATCTCACCTTTGATAGGGGGGAGCATACTCGAGAGGAAAAACAGAACTTCGAGGAGCTAGAGAGATTCCGTCAGATAGGTGCAACTCACATCACTCTCCAACTGCTGAAGCATCGAGAGCAATTCCGGGCTGCATTCGGCAACTCCTGGAAGAAAGCATCTGAAGACCTCGAGAGCAGGCTGGAGAATGACAGCATCCTTGACCGTATCATGACTAACTGGAAGGTTCCAGTGGCCGCATACCTGGCCATAAGAGACTACATCGACTTCCCGTTTACATATGAGGATCTACTTCAGGTAGCAGTTAGAGGCATCAAAAATCAGAACAGCATGTGCAACACCACCGATGAGGTGGCTGGGTTCTGGAATATTGTCAATGCTGCAGTACAGATGGGTGAGCTGAAGATGGACCAGGACTTCAAGATTAAGACAGTTGGCGCATTGACCACCAATAAAGTCAAGATTGACAACTGGGCGATGCCGAAGAGCATCCTCATGATTCGCAAGGACATCACCATGGCAGTCTACCGCAAACTGGGAAGGCAGATGGATGAAAACCTTCTGCCGAAGGAGTCACTCCTTCACTACCTGCAGATTGGTGCTGACTTCTATGGTTCTACCAAAAACCCGGAGCGATTTATCAAGTTCACTCCGAGCGGTTTGCCGGAGACAGTAGAGAAGACAGATGCCAATGGTACAATCACTGGTCGTCAGAAGTTATATTATAAAGACAGGCCTCTCTGTTTTGACTATACCATGGTGTCAAACAGATATGGCATAGATCTTGACACAGAGGTAGATGGTGAGCAGAAACAGACTAAGGATACCTATGTCATGACAGATGCTGAGCAGAAGGCTCTAGGTCTGGAACCTTCGCCACTATAGTGGAAATAAGTTTTTTGTTTAGATCATATCGTAGCCTCCAGGGGAAGAGATTCCTCTGGGGGCTTTTTTGTTGGTGTTCCGTGATTTTTCCGACAACTCACACGCGACTTAAAAACAATGTGGCATTTGTGGCAATTAGTGCATCGCTGATTATCAGAGAGTTAAGAAGTTGTGTGCTTGTGGCAATATTGTGGCAATTTGTGGCAACGAGAAGAGGTGTGTGGCAAAGGTTGTGGCAATGTGGCAATTCTATTATATATTTGTGTCAATAAGAAAAGACTTATAATATTAATAATCAAGCACTTAACATTTTTGCCACAATTGCCACAAATGAATTGCCCAAAAATGGGTTCCTTGATTTTTAATTGCAACTTTTTCCCTAAAAACAAGGATTTTTAGCGAAAAGCAGATAACTTTTCCTAGAAATGCAGGATTATATCGATTATTTTTCCTAATTTTGCGGTGTTTTTAAAAATCAAAATATGAGTAAATTCGTAGTTTATGTACAGGTAGAGCCATACTTGAAGCAATGGCTCACCCATTCTTTCGGCGATCCCGTGGAATTCCCGTCCTGCAGCAACGAGAATGCTGTTCTGCGCCGGTTCCTCGCGAAGCGCCCAGTCAATAACCAACCTGAGCAACCTGGAGAGCGAGATGTTGCAATTAGCATACCTTACTCCAAGTCTAAAAGCCCAGAAACATACAACTTCCTTAACGGTCATGCCAAGCAGGCACTCACCGAAAGCATCAACGATCTCTTCCGCATAAACATGTGGAGTGACCTCGGCGACCTCAATGACATGTCGTGCAAGAAGATGTCTGCATTCAGGTCCTGGTGTGAACAGCAGGGTATTGATATTGAGTATGCAGAGACCATCCGCATGAAATGGTATCGCATGCGCAAGGCCTATCAGGAGAAGGGCATCAATCTTTTCAATCTTAAAAGATGCAAAAAAGACGATTTTTCATGAAAAAATCTCATCTACTCTAGCCCTGTTTCTGTTCAGCACCGAACAGGTGCGAACAGATGCGAACAGACGCGAAATTTTAACAGCTTATGAAAAGACTTAGTTATATCTGCTGCGTGCAGCGCATTCCTGTCAGCAAGTTGCCTTTCGATACACTTCTAGGCAATCTCACTTTTGACATTCCCGAGAGCTATGATTGGCCGGTCGTTAAGTGTCAGAAGCCTGCCAAACTCGAAATAACCGACAAAATAGAGGATGGTGTGCGTTTCTATACCCATAAACTCACCTTCCGTACATGCCGCGAAGACCTGGACATGAAGGACAACTATGCCTATCTGGTCACCACCATCGAGGGCAAACGCTATCTCATTGGCAACAAGGAGCGGCCATATCCTATTATTAATATGTCTGATGTCCACCCTGATTCCCTTGGTACTTCTGCCATGATCGAATACACGGTTCTGTGGGGGAACACCAGAAAAGCACCGTTGATAGCCTGATTTACGTATTTTTCCGTTGGCAATTGCCATATTATCTTTGCATCAAAAAAGATAAGCGCATGAAATACGGAATGATGATATGCGGTACCATCGGAGCCGGCTACGACTGGTGGTCTGGCACCTACGGTACACGTTCCAAGGATGTCAAGGCCTACCTTGACGCTCATCCGGACGAGGAGGTGGATATCGCCGTCTCCTCGCCGGGTGGTTATGTTGATGAAGGCTTGACCATCTATCAACTTATCAAGGACCATGGACATGTCAACGTCCACATTATGGGCATGACCGCTTCCATCGCTACAGTCTTGTGCATGGGTGCCAAGCATGTTGACATGTCAGTCGGCAGCACGATGCTCATTCACAATGCCTCCACGGGAGTTGCTGTCTGGGAGTCAGCTAACAAGCAGAAACTTGATGAACTCATCAAGCAGTGGCAGAAGCAGCGTGATGACCTCGACACCATAGACAAGGTGATCGCTTCCGTCTATGCCAAACGCTCAGGCAAGACCAGCGAAGAGATGCTGAAGCAGATGGGCAAGGAAAATTGGTTGAGTCCGGAGCAAGCTTTAGAGTTGGGCCTCGTAGATGAGATTAGAGACCTTGATGACGAAGACAAGAAGCGTCAGACCAATCTCTCCAAGCGCTTCACCAATGCTTTCTGCTCCAACTTGGGTTTGCCGCCATTGCCTGGAGCAACCGCTGATGAGCCCTCTAAAACATTTCTCGAGAAGGTAGCCGCCTCACTCAGGGATATGTTCAAGAATAATACACAAATTTCTAACATGAAGAAAAAATTCCTCAACCTTCAGACCATCCTTGACCGCAAGGATGATTTCGAGGTTACCGATGAGAAGATTACTCTCACCGATGCAGAGATGCAGAAAATCGAGGATGCTCTTGCCCAGAAACAGAAGGACTTGGATGACAAGTCCGCTGAGCTCGACAAAGCTAGCCAGGAGGTCAAGGACCTGAAGGCGAAGGTAGAGCAGAAGGACAAGGATATCCAGGACAAGGATAAGGAGATCAAAAATCTCAAGGGCGCACCGGGTTCTGATACCCATGATGACGTCACACCAGAGGTTGACAACGTTGACTCTGGTGAAATCTACAATGCTTTGAAGCAGATCAATTAAAATGGCAGCTTTAGACAATACAATTCTGATTACTCCTGATTCTCTGAAGACCAGCTTCGCGAAGTACCGCAAGGACATCATTCAGATGCCGGTACGCGCTCTTGACGAGGCTGCAAAATTCATGAGTCGACGCGTTGGCGTTCGTGGCAAGGAGACTGTCGGAGAGCTCGCAGGCGACATGGAGCTCGGGCCATACTCTCTTACTCGCAAGGATGAGAATGGCGTTACCATCACAGGACGTACCTTGGAGACATTCCTTGGTTCATGCGTCAAGCCTTTTGAACCAAATGCTGTTCGTGAGTCTATCTGGGGCTCCAATGTTTTCCAGGGTGATGCGCTCAAAAACCAGCCTATCACCAAACTGATTGGCATGTTCCTGGCAGCCAAGATAGGTGAAGCACTCTTCAAGAACCTCTTCACCATGAAGCGTAACTCAGCTGGCTCTGGTACCGCAGACCTCGCTGATGGCTTCAAAACAATCTCCGATGCAGACATCAAGGCCAAGGCGATTTCTGTCGAAAAGGGCAACCTCTTCAATACAACCGCGATGACTGGTGTCAACGCTGTCGATGCTGTCGAAGCATTCTATGATGCTGCCGATGCTAAACTGCAGGGCATCAATACATGCATGTTCATGAACAGCCATGAACTCACGCTCTACCGCCGCTGTTATCGAGACAAGTACGGCACGGTCAACTGGAACAATGAGTTCAACCACAACAAGATGGATGGTGCAAGCAACTGCACCCTCGTGGGTCTTGACAACGTACCTGCGGGTTACAAGATCATCACTCCTGGCAGCAACATGCTCATCGGTTTGGCTACCGAGGGCGACAAGGCGAACTTTGGTGTAGAGAGTTCTCTTGACTCTCACTTCCTGGTTGACTTCGTGGCAACCATGTACTTCGGTACTCAGTTCGAGTCGATCTCCAAGGAACGAATCCTCTTCGGTTACGACACTATCCCTTCTGAGTAAGGGATAGCTGTCTATGGTTATACATTATATTATATATATATGGCAACAAAGAAAACATGTGCCTCAACCACAGACCTTTATGAGGATGTGTTGAAGTGTCCTGGAGAGAAGCGACTGCCTGGTACCAGAGCCTACGGCTTCTTTATTCCACGTCGTTACATCACCAAGTTTGCAGAGCCACAGAAGGAGACTGCAGCCTCACTCAAGGACTATCTCGTCATCAAGGATAACCACACCATTCAGGCAGACAAGACCTGGATTAAGATTGCCTTCATCACAGACAAGAGTTCCTTCTCGCCAGAGGCGCAGGGTGAGCATGGCTGCAAGACCATGAACCTCAAGGCAACAGCCGTCCTCCCAGGTACAGAGGAGGAAGCGTCTGCACTCGCTTCTCTGCTTCTCAATGAAGATGGTATCTTCATGATTCCTGAGCGCAACGGCAAGCTTCGTCAGTTCGGTGACGAGACCTTCGAGGTCGACGTGACACCTTCTCAGTCTTCTGGTGCAGGCATTGCAGACGAGACCAACACCACGCTGGAAATCTCTGTCAACTGCGAGACCATGCCTCCATTCTATTATGGTACCCTCACAACTGCTGAAGGAACCATCAGCGGCAAGGATTGCAAGCCAGTGGGGGTATCTAGTGGTACAGACAGCCATTAACTAGGGATTCGATTTTCCTACATAACTACTATCAGTGGCGGGGCGATGCTTACATGAGCTCGCCTCGCCATTTTAATTTTCTATTTATTATGAATGATCCGAAATTCACAGAAAAGTTGAAGAAGTGGTTTGATAGCGAGCATACCGATGCCAACATCAGGGAGGGAGCGCTTCTCCTCCTTCAGATGAATAACAACCGCCACCTCTACCAACTCATCAACTTCGACCCACAGGGCAAACTCGAGTTGCTCAAATATGAGCTGCAGAAGCATCTCAACTATCGCATCGAAGGCATGACCATCGATGATGTCCGCAACTATGACAAGGCAGTCACGCCAGTTCTTCAGACTGCGATTGACAAGACCTCAGAAGCAGACCAGATTGCAAAGCAGCTGGCACCTCATCTTCCGGTCGTGGAGTCTGAAAACCTCGATTCCATCGTGCCTTCAGCCATCGTAGCCAAGGGCAAACGAGCAGACCATGACCAGTTGCCTGACAACATCCAGGCTATCTGGGAAAACAACTGCGATCTTTGGAAAAAAATCAAGGAACACTTTGAGGCTTGCAAAGCTTACGACATGTCATGTGACAGATACGAGGGCTTGCATGCTGCAGACGAGGACTTCAAGCGCATGCTCCTTACGCTCAAGGAGGAGTACTATGCATACAAGCAGGCCATGGACGTCTACGACCATGCCCAGCCGGGTGATGCCGAGGAGAAGCAAGCGGAGGAGCAGCCAGTAGCTGACATCATCTCCAAGCAGATAGGCAATGCTCGCTCCTACATCACCAAGAACCTTAACCAACTTATTGGATTCGTGGAGGCTGGCAACACAGACAAGGCTGATGCCTTGCGAGCAAAGGTCAATGAGCGTGTGCAGCTCTTGATTGCAGCCAAGGCTGAAATCACCGCTGATACCATCGCCAAGCTTCAGCAGGCTGGCATCACCATGGAGCAGCAGGCTTCAGCCGATGGCAAGGAGCAGCCAGAGAGTGCAGAAGAGGAGGTTACAGATGAGGGCGAAGCAGATACAGCAAGTCCTGAAGCCGCTTCAGCAGAGTAGCTCGCAGGTCTTCCTGGGCCAAGGTCTTCACACCCTTGGATTGTTGGGGTGGATTCTGGAGCAGACAGGTGCAGCGCACATTGCCGTCACCACCTTCTCCACATCCGATGCCTTCCTCTGTGGAGTCATCAACCTTCGCAAGCGAGGGTTGGTTGACTCCTCAGTTTTGGTTGCTGACATTAAAGCTTCAAGCAAAACTTTAAAGCTAAGTCGCTTAATGACAGAGGCTTTTGATGAAGTTAAACTGACGCTCAACCACTCCAAGGTCATGCTCGTTGCTAACAACGAGTGGTTAGTCTCTGTGATAACATCTCAGAACCAGACCTATGGTGACCGTGCTGAGTGCACGTTCATCACGACTGACAGAGATGTTTATCTCAATCTCAATAACATGTTAAATAATTTGCTGGATGATACGACAACAATTCCCCTATCTGGAAGAGAGTGAACTTTACCTACAGACGGTCTATGACCTGGCAAAGACCATGACACCGGTCGATGAAGTGCCCATCATGATGGAACTGCCTCCCGACGAGGCCATGGCCATGCAGTTGGAGCTGCAGGAGCCGCGCTCACCCTATCGACACCGCTACCTCAAAGGTTTAGCGGAGACCGCTAACGAGTTACGCATCAATAATATAGCGCTCGCCAAGGTTGGCTCTCCTGGAGCCTACCAGTCCATCATGTCGCAACTCTCGCAGATTATGGCTAACCTCAGTTAGATATGAGTCTACCAGTCAATATTGATGACTACATGAAGTACATGCCTCTCAACGAGGATGAACTTCAGGATCTTCATCTCTCCGCTATCGTCAAGGCGAGAGTGGAGCGGCTGCGTGGCTGCTATGCCTTCTGGCTGCGCTATCCACGCTTTACCGTCAGGGAGATGGTTGATCAGGACAAGGCTATGTTCGGTGTCAGCGAGACACAGGCATACGATGATATACATCTCTGCCAAGTCATGCTCGGCAATCTCAACGCCGCCTCTAAGGAGTTCTGGCGATGGAAGGTCAACCAGGAGATAGACGAGGACCGCAAGGCTGCCAAGGCTGCCGGCGACTTCCGGGCGCTTGCCGTGATGCAGAAAAACCGCATCAAGAACAACCGCACCGATACTCCTGATGAGCCAGAGCTGGCATTCGACAAGATTGTTCCTGTTGAGTTCCGCATGACAGATGATCCGACAGTCATCGGTTTGCAGAAGATTCCAAATCTTCGTGCAAAAATCAAAAAAATGGAGAAGCGCTACTCGATGCCGGACATCGAGGATGCTGACTTCGAAGAACTTCCGCCAGATGATGACAGCAAGACCTAAGGAGTTATTTTTCAACGACGTGCAGTCGCGCGTCCTGCAGCTCATGCCTAAGACGCTGGTCTGCGAGTGGGGCCGTGGTACCGGAAAAGGTGTGGTCGAGGCTGGCCGCATCCTCTATGCCGTGCAGCACATGCCAGGTTCGTGCCTGGGCATGGTGGCGCCATCGGTCAAGCGATGCCAGACCAACATTCTCCCCTCTGCTCTGGTACACCTGGAGGAGTGGGGTTACAAGCGTGACGTCCACTACATCGTTGGCAAAAAACCGTGGAAGGCGCTGCATTGGCAGGAACCACATTTCCAGCCCATGAACTGGGAAAATACCGTAGCCTTCTATAATGGCAGCTACCTCAACATCATCTCTCAGGACCGCAGCGGAACTTCCAACTCCCTCTCTCTCGACCATGTCTTCATCGACGAGGCGAAATTTATTGACTGGGAGCAGCTCAACAATGAGACGCTCCCGGCAAACCGTGGAAACAAGCAGTTGTTCGGAGGCTGCTGTCTCCATCATGGTCTGACCATTACTTCAGATACATCTGCGACCAAAAAAGGTTCCTGGTTTATGAGCTGGGAAAAAAAGGAAGACAAGGAACTGGTAGCAACCATGGAGACAGTCCTAGTGCATCTGCACAGCATCCGACACAAGCTGGCTGCTCACCCAGAGCGATATGATTATTATATGTCGCAGGTGCAAAAGTATGAGAAAGTTCTGCACTCCCTCCGCTCCTATGCTCTGGTCTACTCCAGATGCTCCAGCATCCAGAACCTGGCTGTCTTAGGCGAGGACTTCATCAGACAGATGAAGCGAGACCTGCCAAAGATGACCTTCCTCACGAGCATCATGTGCCAGCATGTCGGCATCGCACAGGATGGTTTCTACTCCGGACTTGACGAGGATCGCAACTTCTATACGGCGCCGAACACCAGGTTTCTCAATGACCTGCAGTATAAGTTCGACCCTAAGCACGACAAGCCGGACTGCCGCATGGATGGCGACCTGGAGGACGGTTTACCGCTGATCATCGGTTCCGATGCCAACAACAACATCAACTGTCTCGTAGTCGGGCAGGTGGGTTCCGATACCAAGCTGCGCATCGTCAACTCATTCTATGTAAAGTATGACAGAAAGTTGCCTGAGCTCGCTCAGGACTTCTGCGACTACTATAAGTATCTCAAGAACAAACGAGCCATCTTCTACTACGATGCAACCTTCGTGGGAAACTCCTATGCAACCCACAACGATAAGTTCTACCAGATTATCACCAAGGTGCTACGTAGGAATGGCTGGCTCGTTACAGAGGTCTACATCGGCAAGCCGATGAACCATCTTGAGAAGCAGTTGCTCATCGACCGCATGTTCAAGGGACATGCGCGCCACATGGTTCTCATCAATAAGGACAATAACGAGGACCTGATCATCTCCATCGAGAGTGCCGGCTGTTACAACAACGGCAAGGATAAGCGAGGAGAGAAGCTCGTGGAGACAGACGAGGACAGGCTGGAGAACCGTACCGACTTCTCCGATGCCTTCGATACCGTCTGTATAGGCGTGGATAAGTTCCCTCAGACCGTCCTCTATACGGGAGGCATGAGCAACTATTACCCTCGATAGAATATTTCGTTCTTTTTTTTATTTATTGCTTTAAGTTTTTTTTATGCTATGATTCCTTGGCTGCTTGCTCGTGAGAGTAGGCAGCCTTTTTTTCTTTCTGTGTGTGTGAGAAAGCGGTATCTCCGATGGTGAGTTTGATGCTGTTCCGTACTTTTTTTATTGCATTCTCCGCCGCCCGTCATGTGTTCCCATCCGAAATTTCCTATGCAAAGGTAGCTTCTGGCGATTCAAACCTGTGCATGAACCTGGGTTAACAAAAGCCAAAGGTTCTTCACGCTTCACTAAACCTTTACCTTTTGTTAACACAGAACCCCACACCTGTTTGCCTCTGCCAGCGCATTTTGAATGCATAGGAAAAATCGAAAGGGCACACCGGGCTTTGAACGGAATGCAATTAAAAAAATACTCCACAGCAGGAGTGGAAAAAATCTCTGGACTCCCAAACATTACCAGAATACAATTTCAAACTTTATAAAATTTTTCGATATGAGACAGAATTATTTCTTTGAGTACGTTCCTAATGCTTACATCAACCTTTGCGTTGACAAGGCACAGCAGATGGCAAACAACCGCTTCGTCTACGACTTCAAGGCAGGCGAAAAGAAGGCGGCACACCTCTGCGCTGAGTGGCTAGTTCGCTATCTTACAAAGCAGTATAAGTATCTTAGAGGACTTCGTTGTAGTTTTTGCTCCATGCAGTACACAATGGAAATATAACAAGCGATTCGGCTATCTCGCAGCCATCCTCAATGCAGCAGGCATCGCAACCGCAAATGAGCACGTGCACATCTTTGGAGAGCGCAAGCCAACCCACAACGGAGGCAGCCATTTCGTCAACGAAGACATTTATCATGTTTCGTTAGATGGCGAGTACTTCAATGGCAAGCAGGTCATTCTTTTCGACGACCTTCTGACTAGTGGCAAGACCATCGAGGACTTCAGAAGCAAGTTAGAGGCGGCAGGTGCTTATGTGGAGAGAGAAATCTTTTTGGCTCGCACCATTCACCACGACCCAATAAGCAACAGAGGCGTGTTGCAGGAGATGGCAGAAGGCTTTTATGAGGCAGTGGCACACTCAAAGAGATGTTTTCCACAGGGTGTTAATATCAATAAGAAATCAAACAACAACTATAATAAAGTAGCGTAACATGAAGAAGTACAATGATATACTAGCAGACGAGCGCCCAGAGTTCAAGGCAGCTAATTACGGATTCGATGCACTCAGTAACACCGAATTGTTATCCATGGTAATCAACAGAGGGGCAGGAACAGCCGAAAGCCTAAGCCAGGCTAGGCAACTGATAAACATGGCAGACAACAATCTCAGTAACCTTGCAAAGTTATCCATGGACGAAATGCAGGTGGTGCAGGGGATAGAGATAGCGAGAGCGATGGCAATTCGGGGCAGCAGTCGGGGAAAGGGGCAATTGCCACATGAAAAATCCCTTACATATACCGCTCCAGTCAGCCGTGGCAATTGCCTCCGAGCGTAGGGCGGTGGGGAGTATCCTTACGGCAAGGCACGCCCTTTTTTGCTCCAACTTTTCAAAAATCCATGATTTTCAGCAAGTTGGCAAAAATGACCGTGGAAAATTTGTGCAAAATGCCCAAATTTTGCAATCAATTGCCATTGATTGCCCGCTCGAAAACGGCTACTTATGCCAATTTCCATGAAATTGCCACAAGAAACGAGCCGTTTTCGAGCGAACCCCTACATTTCATTTCGGGGTAAAAGCGGTAATAACATTGTTTGACATCATTCAAGAATGATGAGAAAAAGAGGTAAAAACCGTGTTTGATGGGGGTGAAATGTTAAATCTTAGTTAATATAACGAATTTGTAGTATAATTATTTGGTTATATCACGAAAATGTAGTATCTTTGCAGTGTTAAATTAAACAAGTAAGTAATATGAAATGGAATGAATTAAAAAGAATTGCTATTGCCCACGGCTTTCAGTTTTACAAAGGTTTGAAAGGGCATGACCTCTACATCAACAGAGAGACCAAGAAAACAATCATGCTAGAGCGACATTGGTCACAAGAGGTCAGAAAAGGATTGGTTAACAAACTTAGAAAGGATATCGGGTTCTAACCCGATTCCTTTTAAACAAAATATAATAAAACATTAAAATTGATTTCGTATGGATAAAAAATTTAAGGTTTCTATTGAGAAACAGGAGGATGGCAGCTATATTGCATATAATACAAACATGAGTGGCTGTACTATTATCGGTACAGGTGATTCTGTAGCTGCTGCAAAAAAAGACTTTTTGGAGTCTATGGCTGGTGTGGCAGATGCAAAACGTGAGTTGGGTGATGAGGTTCCGGAGGCTTTCTCTAATGTCCCAGACTACAAGTTTGATTTGTCTTCGCTCTTTGAGTATTATAAGATGATAAATGTGAGTGCTTTTGCTAGATTCGTAGGCATAAATGATACTCTGATGCGCCAGTACCGCAAGGGTAACACATATATCTCGGACGCTCAGCTTCGTAAAATTGAAGATGGTATCCATCAATTAGGTAATGAGTTTTCTAGACTTCAACTTGTTTAATTTAACACCTTGACTTTTGAGGTCTGTAGCCCTCGGATGGCTTGTCATTCGGGGGCTCTTGTTTATTATAATCATAAAAATATAAATATGAGAAGCAAGATGCCTGATGATGATATGGATTATATGGATTGGTCCTATAAAATTTATCAAGACAAAAAGAAAAAAGAGTGGGAAGCCAAGAGAAAGGCTGAAAAGAGAGAACGCAATAAATATTGGATGGAGGTCATTACGTTCCTGTTGATGGTGATATCTGTATTATACTCGTGCCTGGCTTCTACCATTAAGCAAGTATGGCAATGGCTATTGATGTTGTTAAAGCTTCAATGACTACAAGCAG
>OHCB01000434.1_pt1 | contig 15831 bp, 14 predicted proteins | sample 1577501 | NCBI WGS metagenome assembly OHCB01 (sample SAMEA3879582, study PRJEB24766) | human gut metagenome | biome: human-associated habitat; feature: feces | place: USA | collected 1985/1987
ATTAAAGTTGGTTGGCATCCTGCTGCTGATCGGGATGGTTTTGTTGGCGCTGGTACTGTTCTGCCCGTTCTGTGCCGATGTGCAGTGGGAGCAGGGCGTCTTCACCGTAAAGGCGGGGGCACTGGGCCTTGCATTTCCGGTGTTCCAGTATCCAAAACCTCAGCCCACGGAACCAGAAGAACCCAAGGGCCCGCTTGGTAAACTGAAAGCAAAATTCCGCGCATGGCGTGCGGAGCGCAAGCGCAAAAAAGCTGAAAAAAAGGCTGCGCAGCCCGCAAAGCCCAAAGCTGAAAAGCCGCCCCGCCAAAAGGCAAAGATCACGCTGGATGTGATCTGCACCATGCTGCGGGGCGTGGGTACGCTGCTGCGGGCAGTGTTTGGCGCGCTCCGCTTTACAAGGATCTCGGTCTGCCTTGGTGTGCGCGGGGACGACCCCGCCGCAGCTGCCCGCAGCTACGGCAAGCTGCAAGCGTGGCTGTACCCGACCCTTGGCGTGCTGGACCATTTCTTCTTTCTGGAATTTGACCAGCTGCGCGTTCTGCCGGACTTCGGCAGCGCCCAGCCTACTGTGCAGGACAAGGTGTCCTTCCGGGTCAGCGCACAGGCGCTGTTCATCGTCATTGCCGCTGTGCGGGTACTGTACGAGTTCTGGCGTAAAAAAGTATTGGACATTTTTATTTGAAGATGATACACTAAATCTATCTCAGAATGCTTTCCGGCGGCCTGCTGCCTGCACGGATGAATAAAGGAGAGTTGTTTTATGGCAGAGCATCCTATTCAGGGCCTGATGAACGTTACGATGGAGAAAATTCACCAGATGGTGGACTCCAACACCATTATCGGCAAGCCCATCACCACCGAGGATGGCATCACCATCCTGCCGGTGTCCAAGGTGAGTTTTGGTTTCGCCTCCGGCGGTACCGATTTTAACGGCAAGAACGCTGCCAACAAGGATCTGTTTGGCGGCGGCTCCGGTGCCGGTGTCAACATTCAGCCGGTGGCATTTCTGGTCATCAAGGATGGCTGCGTGCGCACCATCCAGCTGTCGGATAGCTCCAACAGCATCGACCGTGCCCTGACTATGCTGCCCGAGCTGGTAGAAAAGCTTACCACTCTGGTCAAAAAGGACGCCAAGGCACCCGCAGAGGAGCCCAAGGCAGAGTAACCTTTTATACAAATCAAGCCGCAGCCGCAGATCTTTTGGTCTGCGGTCTATATAGCCGCGCACCGTGCCCCGCAAAAGCAGGGGAGCGGTGCGCGTTTTGAGCGCCGTGAGGCGCACAAGGAGTAATATTATGGCAGAAGAACGTATTCAGAAGATCATGGCCGAGCAGGGCCTGTGCTCCCGCCGCGCGGCCGAGCAGATCATTGCCGAGGGCCGTGTCAAGGTCAACGGCCACCCCGTCAAGGTGGGCGACAAGATGGACCCCAACCGTGACGTGCTCCATGTGGATGACGAGCGCATCTACATCCAAAAGAACCAGCAGCTGTATTATCTGGCGCTGTACAAGCCCCGTGGCTATGTGACCACCGCCAGCGATGAGCTGGGCCGCAAGACCGTGATGGACTTGGTCAGCGACATCCCCGCCCGCCTGTACCCGGTGGGTCGTTTGGATAAGGACAGCGAGGGTCTGCTGCTGATGACCAACGACGGTGCCTTTGCACAGGCCGTCACCCATCCGTCCGGCGGTATCTCCAAGCTGTACCGCGTTACCGTGCAGCCCCGCGCCGACGAGGCCACCATCCTCAAGCTGAGCAGCGGCGTCGTGCTGGACGATGGCACCAAGACCATGCCCTGTGCCATCAATGTGGTCACCGATGAGCCTGGCCGCACCGTGATGGAGATGACCCTGAAGGAGGGCAAGAACCGCGAGATTCGCCGGATGTGCGAGAGTGTGGGTCTTGAGGTGGTGCGCCTGAAGCGCAACGCCGAGGGCGTGGTGAAGCTGGGTATGCTCAAGCCCGGTACCTACCGCGAGCTGACTAAGGCCGAGGTGAACGGTCTGCGTGCCGCAGCGGTCAAGGGTCGTGCACAGACCCGTTCTGCTGCGCAGCAGTCCAAGGCTGCCGAGCGCCGTCCTCGCGGCCCCGTGGGCAAAAACGCACCCCGTAAGCAGAAGTAAGGAGTTATCGGATCATGGAACGAGAAACTCTGAAATCCCGTCTGGGCTTTATTCTGCTTTCCGCAGGCTGTGCCATCGGCATCGGCAACGTGTGGAAGTTTCCGTATATTGCAGGTCAGGGCGGCGGCGGTGCTTTTGTACTGTTCTACCTGATCTTTCTGGTCATTCTGGGTCTGCCTATCATGACCATGGAGTTCGCCGTGGGACGCGCCTCCCGCAAAAGTCCGGTGCGGGCGTATCAGGCGCTGGAAAAGCCGGGGCAGAAGTGGCACATCCACGGCTACTTCACCCTCATCGGCTGCTACCTGCTGATGATGTTCTACACCACCGTAGCGGGCTGGATGCTGCACTATTTCTACATGACCGCCGTCGGCAAACTGGCGGGGCTCAACGCCGAGCAGGTGGCCGGTAAGTTTACCGAAATGCTGGCCAGCCCCGCTACTATGACCTTCTGGATGGTATTTGTGGTGGTAGTGAGCATTCTGGTGTGCGCCAAGGGTCTGCAAAGCGGTCTGGAGCGCGTGACTAAGGGCATGATGATCGCCCTGCTCCTCATTATGGTGGTGCTTGCCGTCAACAGCCTGTTCATGCCCGGGGCAAAGGAAGGCCTTTCCTTCTTCCTTGTGCCGGACTTTGCCCGGATGCAGGAGGTGGGCGTGGTCAACACACTGGTCTCCGCTATGAATCAGGCCTTCTTCACCCTGAGCCTTGGCATCGGCGCCATGTCCATCTTCGGCAGCTATATCGGCAAGGAGCACTCCCTGCTGGGCGAATCTGTCCGCATTGTGGTGCTGGATACCTTTGTAGCCATTACCGCCGGTCTGATCATCTTCCCGGCCTGCTTTACCTACCATGTGGACCAGACCAGCGGCCCCAGCCTCATCTTTATCACCCTGCCCAACATCTTTGCCAATATGTCCATGGGGCGGCTGTGGGGCAGCCTGTTCTTTTTGTTCATGGCTTTTGCAGCCATGTCCACCGTGCTGGCAGTGTTCGAGAATATCATCTGCTGTGGCATGGAACTGACTGGCTGCAGCCGCAAAAAGTCCAGTCTGGTGAACCTTGTGCTCATCATCCTGCTGTCCATGCCCTGTGTGCTGGGCTATAACCTGTGGGCATGGGATGGCTTTGCAGTGTTCGGCGGTGCTGTGCTGGATGTAGAGGACTTTCTGGTCAGCAACCTCTTCCTGCCGCTGGGCAGCCTGGTATATCTGCTGTTCTGCGTTACCCGCTACGGCTGGGGCTGGCAGAACTATAAAAAAGAGGTCAACACCGGCAAGGGTCTCAAGGTGCAGGACTGGATGCGCGGCTACCTGACCTATGTGCTGCCGCTCATCGTGGTGTTCATCTTTGCATTTGGTCTCTACGATAAATTCCTTGCATAAGTGATCCCAGCGTCTGCTCCGTCTTTGATTGACGAACAGGCGGAACAAGTGTAATATAAAAGCATATAGGGTGCTTCTCCCGGCGGGAAACACTGCTATATGCTTTTTTGTATTCAAAAAGGAGGAAACACACCCATGCACATTCTGGTCTGTGACGATGATGCGGCCTTCGCTGCACAGATGGACGAGTACATCTCGGAATGGTTCCGCGCCCGGGAGATTCAGGTGCAGAGCACCGTCTGCACCAGCGGCGAGCAGCTGCTGGCTACCCCGGAGCTGGAACGCTACCAGCTGGCGTTTCTGGATGTAGACCTGAAAACCACCGACGGCATTGCGCTGGGGCGCAGGCTGCGGCAGATCGCCCCAGACATCGTGCTGGTGTACATTTCGGCTTATCTGGAATTTGCCCCGCAGGGCTACACGGTCAACGCTTACCGCTACCTACTCAAGCGGGATATTGCCGCCCAGCTGCCTAGCTGTCTGGAGGATATTTTTTCCGGCATGTCCGACCCCCGAAAAACGCTGGAGGTGCACCACAACCGTACCACCAGTGAGATCCCGCTGGATCAGATCTATTATCTGGAAAGCGATCTGCGACAGATCAACGTCTACGGCGATATTCCGCACCAGCCCATCTGCACCTTTTACGGCAAGATCGCTGATCTGCCCGCCATGCTGTACGAAAACGGCTTTTTGCAGGTAGGGCGCAGCGATGTGGTCAATCTGCAATATGTGCGCTCCATCCGCAACTATAAGGTGGAGCTGCGCAGCGGGGTAGAACTGAGCGTCAGCCGACAGTACTATACAGCCATCCGCAGCGCATGGCTGGAATGGAAGGGGCAGTTCGGTGATGAATGAAGAATTCTGGCGCTGGTATATGTACGGCCACTGGGTCTGCCTGACCCAATGGCTCGGCTTTATCATGGTTGAATATGCTTACCTTGGCAAGGGTAGGGTAAAGCACCCTCTGGTGTGGTCCGGAGTTATAACCATGCTTACGATGACCCTCTCGGTCATGCGCAACCATGGCTTTTTTACGCCGATGGCAGTGGTTTACACGCTTCTTTTTCTGTTCATCACAGTTATGCTGTTTGGCGGCACACCGGGGCAGAAATTTACCGCCTGTCTGATCAACGGTACCATGTGCCTGTTGGTTGAAAACAGTGTGCGGTATGTCATATCGTGGATGCTGGAGTGTGAGCTACAGCAGGTCATCCAGCGCGCAGATTGTCTGATCATAATGTCATTCGCAAATCTGGTAGTCAGCACCGGGGTATCGTTCTTTGTGGGCAAGTGGCGCAGATACAATGCGCTGGAGCCTTTGCAGGCGCTGACCATGAGCTTTTTTCCGGGCGTGGTCGTGGTGCTGAACATCCTGCTCATGCTCACAGATAACAACAAAAGGGCCACCATGGCCACAATGGGGATGACAGTGGGGCTTACGGTGGCTGTCATGGTGCATCTGTGCATCGTGGCAATGTTCAATGATCAGGTCATGCAACGTCGCAGCCTGCATTTTCAGGCCGAACTGGAGCAGCAGCGGGCTTCGGCTCTGCTGGATTCCTACACCGCCCAGCGCCGCCTGACCCACGAATTCACCAACCATATCGGTGCGTTGCGTGCCTTGCTGGCACAGGGAGATGTGGCCGGTGCGCAGGACTATATTGCCGGTGTGGATAAGGCCGTGGCGGCCAGCACTACCATTATGGACACCCACAACCCGCTGTTGGACTCCATCCTGACTCGCAAGTACGAGGAAGCCACCCGGCAGGGCGTAAGCGTGTATTTTGATCTTTGCGACCTGCGGGATTTTCCGCTGAGCGGGGTGGATATGGTCACCGTGCTGGCCAATCTGCTGGATAACGCCATCTGTGCCGCAGCGCAGGCGTACCCGCCGGAGGTCTACGTGCGAGTGCGCAAAACGGAGGAGGAATACCTTCTCTCGGTGCGCAATCGGGTGCAGCGGGACGTGGAGCTGCCGCCGGATGGGCAGTTGCCCCGCACCACCCGCAAGGAGCCCGGCCACGGCATGGGGCTTTCCAACGTGCGGGATGTTTTGCTGCGCCACGGCGCGGAGTATACCCTGAGCTGCCGGGACAATTGGTTCCGCTTTACCTGTGCGGTGCCCACCGGCAATTCATGACATCTGCACCGTCAGAATATGACAATTTTTGTGCAACAGAAGCGTAACTCTGCTATACTGTGGTCAGTAAAGGAAGCCTTCCGTGCGGACATGGTCACGTTGCGGTGGGAGGGTAACACCCCTCTTTTTAAGAGCTTTGTTGCTGGATGGAAAAACAGTCTGCGGTGCGTGTAAGCGGGCTGTCTACCTTTGCTTTTGGGTTGCGCAGAGATGCGCAGACCTCTGCTGACGGAACTTTCTGCGGCGGGCCTTTTGGGGGTTGCAGTCGATAAAGTTACTCGATGCGTCGCAATTCCGGTTTTGTCGGCTGTATGGGAATGGCGTGGACAAGCCGGAGTACCGTGCGCTGCAAAGAGTTCCGTCAGCTCTCTTTTGTGCAAAAAAGGACTGCTCTACATGGGTTTTGCCCAGTATAGCAGTCCTTTTTATCTATTAAATCATCGTATCTGCCAGTCAGCAGAAAGCCGACCCGCCGCGCGACTGTTTCGGTAGAAAACCAGCGCGGCAGCTGCGGTTTCCCTCTGCGTCCCTCCCGTGAAAAAGCAGCTCAGCCAAGCCCGCAGGCTTGGCTGAGCTGCAATACTAAAATGCAATTCCTTAAACTATACGCAGAGCGAAGCGGAGCGCATTTAAAATCGTAAAAAGCGCAGTTACTCCGGCTTTACCTGCAGCTCCTGCTCGCAGTAGATGCAGCGGTACTTGCCGTTGGAGCTCAGCTCAAAGATCTGGTCACATTCTTCTTCAATGCTGGAGATGCAGCGGGGGTTCTTGCAGCGTACAATGTTCACCAGACGCTTGGGGGGCTTGGGCTGTTCCTTGCGGACAGCCTTGCCGTTTTCAATAATGGTCACGCTGATGTTCGGGTCCAGATAAGCCAGCACATCCAGGTTCAGCCAGGAGGCGTCGCCCTCTACCTTGATGATGTCCTTGCGGCCGCTTGCCGTCTTTTTGCTGCGTGCATTCTGGATCAGCGCCACGCTGGCAGTGCGGTTGCCCGCAATGCCCAGCAGGTCCATCAGGCCAATGGCAGTGCCTGCCTTGATGTGGTCGATCACAATGCCGTTCTGGATCTCGTCAATATTCAGCATATCAGTTTTCCTCCTTCGGTGCTTTGGGGTCTGCAAGCCCCAGCAGGGTCATGATCAGTGCCATGCGGACGTAAACGCCGTTCTGCACCTGCTCAAAGTAGGCAGCACGGGGGTCGTTGTCCACATCCAGTGCGATCTCGTTCACGCGGGGCAGGGGATGCAGCACTGCCATGGTGGGCTTGGCCTGTGCCATCTTTTCGCGGGTCAGCACATAGCTGTTCTTCAGGCGGATGTAGTCCTCCTCGTTGAAGAAGCGCTCCTTCTGCACGCGGGTCATATACAGGATATCCAGCTCCGGCATGGATTCCTCCAGACTGCGGGTCTCCTTGTAGGGGATGCCGTTGGCCTCCAGCACGTCGTTGATGATATAATCCGGCACCCGCAGCTCCTCCGGGCTGATCAGCACAAAGCGCACATTCTTGCAGCGCGCCATGGTCTTGAGCAGGGAGTGGACGGTGCGGCCAAACTTCAGATCACCGCACAGACCAATGGTCAGATCATCCAGTCTGCCCATGCGGCGGCGAATGGTCATCAGGTCGGTCAGGGTCTGGGTGGGGTGCTGGTGGCCGCCGTCACCGGCGTTGATCACCGGAATGCGGGAGTAGCGGGAGGCACGCAGCGGTGCACCCTCTTTGGGGTGGCGCATGGCAACGATATCGGCATAGCAGGAAACCACCCGGATGGTGTCGGCCACGCTCTCGCCCTTGGTGGCGCTGGACACGTTCTCGCTGGGAAAGCCCAGTACATGGCCGCCTAAGTTCAGCATGGCCGCTTCAAAGGACAGCCGGGTGCGGGTGGAGGGCTCGTAGAACAAGGTGGCCAGCTTTTTATGGTTGGCTACCTCCTGATAGGCAGCAGGGTCGGCGCAGATACGGTCGGCAAGATCAAGCAGCTGTGTGATCTCCTGCTGGGTGAGATCCAAAGGATCGATCAGGTGACGCATAGATAAGATACCTCCGTTTAAAGCAGTTTGCGTAAAATGGAAAAATCAAAAAAGTTTGTGTAGTAGCTCAGCGAGCGCATCACCGGCCTGCACAAACGATTGAAACACACTTCGTCCAGCAGCAGCATGGCCTCGCCCGGGGCAAGACGCATGGCTGCACGGATGGCCTCGTCGCCGCAGCTGGCCTTCAGGTGCGCCACGTTGGAGGAGATCTGCTGGTGGCACTCCTGCTCCAAGATCTCAAAGATGTCGCCGGTCAGGTCGATGCGGGTGTAGTCCCGGTTGCCGAACAGGCTGCGGGGCAGGTAGTCGATGGAGTAGATCACCGGGGTGGTATCGGCAAGGATGCGCTTTTTGATGCAGATCACCTCATCGCCGACTTCCAGCGCCAGCGCGTGGGCCATCTCCTCGCCTGCACGAAGAAGCATCACCTGAATGCCGTCGGCATGGGGGTAGCTGCCAAAACTGCGGATCAGCGGGTAGTACTCCAGCTTCTGGTCCAAGCGGCTGCGCAGCCCCAGCACAGCGCGGTTCACTACCGTGCCAATGCCGCGCACCCGTTCCACATAACCGGCGCGCTCCATCTCGCTCAGCGCGTCACGGATCACGGTACGGCTCACCCCCAATTCGGTGGCAAGGTCTACCTCGGCGGGCAGGCGGTCGGCTTGGGCATAGCGCCCGTTGGACAGCTCCTCCAGCAGGCTTGCAACAACGCGGTCGCTGATCACGGCGCCGCCCAAGCGGCTGGACGATGCCAGTGCGGGATCTTTCATGGATGGTTCCTCCGTTTCCGGGCGGCAATGCCGCCCCGAACTTCATACGAACGGGCCGAGAGGATTCCTCCACAGCCCCTTCTCTCTTATTATAGCATAATTTGACATTTAGAAAAGCGTCATTTATACTGGAATCTGCTGAAAAGTACGATTTTATTTTGGAGGGCATAGTACAGATGGACTATTTTCTGCAAAAAGTATGCGGCAAGCCCGCCCGGCAGGCTGTTACCCTGCGGCGCTGCACCCCTGCCGAGGCACCGGCGGTGTTCGCGCTGCAAAACGAAGTGCGCGCCGCCATGCCGCACCCGGAGCAGTTCGTGCCGGATACGCTGGAAAACATTACCGGTTATCTGCGCACCGGGGTGTGTATCGGTGCGTGGCAGCAGGGGCGGCTGGGGGCCTACCTCATCCTGCGCCTGTGCGGGCAGAGCAGTGAGAACTACGCTGCTTTTCTGGGCGTGCCGCAAAGTCAGTGGCAACACTGGGCCAACGCAGACAGCGCAGTAGTGCACCCGGACTGGCGGGGCAACGGCCTGCAGCGCGCCATGCTGGAAGCAGCTCTGCCGCTGCTGCCGCCGCAGATCGCCCATCTGGGGGCTACCGTCAGCCCGGACAACAGTTACAGCCTGCACAACGCACAGGCTTCCGGCTTTGTCATCCGCTGCAGCCGGGAGATGTACGGCGGCTACGACCGCTATCTGCTGGAAAAGCAGCTGTAACTCTATGCAGTTTTGGTGTACAACTATTTCGAAATGTGTTATACTATACGGTATGAATAACAGCGAAGGAAACAGGTGAAACCATGGCAGCATCTCTCGGGCAGGAATTCTGCACCCTGCGTGATACTTACATTGAAAAGCAATTCGGCCGCCTGAACGATATGCAGCGGCAGGCTGTGTTTACCACGGATGGCCCGCTGCTCATCCTTGCCGGTGCCGGCAGCGGCAAGACCACCGTGCTGGTCAACCGTATCGCCAACCTCATCCGGTTCGGCTCGGCGCACGGCTCCAAAGAAACGCCCCGCCCGGTGACCGAGGAGGACGTCAAAGCCCTGCGCACCGCCATTATGACCGGTACAGATGCCCCCAGCTGGCTGGACGGGATGCTGCGCCAGAACGCGGTGCGCAGCTGGAACGTGATGGCCATTACCTTTACCAACAAGGCAGCAGGGGAGCTGAAAGAGCGTCTGCGCCGGATGCTGGGCGGCGAGGAAGGGGACGAAGTGTTCGCCTCCACCTTCCACTCGGCCTGTGTGCGCATTCTGCGCCGCTGGGCCGAAGAGATCGGCTACCCCCGCAGCTTTACCATCTATGATACAGACGATGCCCAGCGTGTAATGAAAACCGTATATAAAGAGCTGAGCATCGATGATAAATTCCTGCCCATCAAGGCCGCCATCAACCAGATGAGCCGCTGGAAGGATCAGCTGGTCAGCCCGGAGCAGGCACTTGCAGACCACGCCAGAGACGTGAAGAGCACCCAGACCGCCCGCATCTACGCAGCTTACGAGAAAAAGCTGAAAGAGGCCGGTGCGTTCGATTTTGACGACTTGATCTACCAGACCGTGCAGCTGCTGGCTGAACACCCGGACGTGCGGGAGTTCTACCAGAACAAGTACCGCTACCTGCTGGTGGACGAGTATCAGGATACCAGCGTGGCGCAGTTCCGTCTGGTCAGCCTGCTCACCGGGCCGGAGCGCAACATCTGCGTGGTGGGCGATGACGACCAGAGCATCTACCGCTTCCGCGGCGCTACCATTGAGAACATTCTCAACTTTGAAAAACTCTATCCCGGCACCAAGACCATCCGTCTGGAGCAGAACTACCGCTCCACCTCCAATATCCTCAACGCAGCCAACTGTGTCATCCAGCACAACACCGAGCGCAAGGGCAAGACCCTTTGGACGGACAACGGCGAGGGCGATAAGGTGCAGGTGTATACCGCCGAGAATGAGCAGGACGAAGCCAGCCATATCGCGGATATCATCGGCCAGCACCTGAAGGAGGGCGGGCATCTGGCAGACCACGCCATTCTCTACCGTATGAACGCCCAGTCGGCTCCCATCGAAAGCTACTTCACCCGCGCGGGTATTCCGCATAAGATCGTGGGCGGGCAGCGCTTCAACGACCGCAAGGAGGTCAAGGACATCCACTCCTATATGTCCATTGTGGCCAACCCCCGGGACGATGTGCGGCTGCGCCGTATCATCAACGAGCCCGCCCGCAAGATCGGTGCTACCACCGTGGATGTCATTGCAGACCTTGCCGGGCAGCAGGGGGTCAGTATGCTGGATATCATCAGCCATGCAGACCAATACGCGAAACTTTCCCGCGCGGTCATGCCGCTGCTCAAGTTTTGGCAGATCTACCAGCGTTTGCAGGATTCTCTTGCCACCCGCACGCTGGACGAGTTTGCCTCCGATGTCATCGAGCTGACCGGCTACAAGGCCATGTTGGAAGCAGACGCCGCCAAGGGGCACGAGGATGCCGCCGACCGTCTGCAGAACTTGGGTCAGCTGGTGAACAATGTCAAAAACTACTGTGACCAGCACGGCGAGGAAGCCACGCTGGAGGGCTATCTGGAGGATATCGCCCTCATCAGCGATATCGACAGCTACAACGAGAGCAGCGATCAGGTGGTACTGATGACCATCCACTCTGCCAAGGGTCTGGAGTTTCCCTATGTGTTCCTCATCGGCATGGAGGAGGGCGTTTTCCCCAGTGAGATGAGCAAGTATTCCGAAGCAGATCTGGAAGAGGAACGCCGTCTGGCTTATGTTGGCATCACCCGCGCCAAAAAGGAACTGTACATCTCCAACAGCGTCACCCGGATGTTGTACGGCCGCACCCAGCGCAACGAGCCCAGCCGCTTTCTGCGGGAGATCGAACCGGAGTATATCGAGGAGACCCGCAGCCCTGTATTGGAACAGCGTTCCCGTATGGGCGGCTGGGGTTCTGAGTACAGTGATACCGTGCCTGGTGGAGCATCCGGTTACTCCGGCCCCTCCGGTTACAGCCGCAGCAGCTACGGCGGCGGTTATGGCTCGAGTTACAGTTCGGGCAACCGCAGCGGCTACCTGAATCGGGAATATAACGCCGGTGAAAGCCGTGGTTTCGGCTCCTCTTATGGCGGAAGAAGCACATCTTCCACCGGCTTTGGCAGCCACTATGGCAACAGCTCCACCCAGCCGACCACAAGAAGCGGCGGATTTGGCTCCGCATATTCCGGCGGAAATGCGACAAAAAATACTGTAAAGCAAACAGCCTTTACGGTAAATTCTGCCGTGAAACCGGCGGCTTCCGGTTCAAAGCACTATGAGCCGGGCGACATCGTGGAGCACAAAGTATTTGGCCGCGGCACGGTGCTGAAAGTAAAGCCCGCTGCCGGGGATCAGATCGTAGAGATCAACTTTGAAAAAGTTGGCATCAAGAAAACGATGGCCAATTTTGCGCCCCTGACCAAGATTACGGAGGAAGAATGACCCTATGATGACTGTTCGTTTGATCGCCCACACCCCGGAACCGGAAAAGGTGGTGGCGGCTGCCGCAAAGCTCTGCTATTCCGACGCCCACATCACCGACCTTCTGGACGGGCTGGACGAGGAAAAAACTGCAAAATTCCTGACCATGCTCAGCGACCTTGGCCATGCCAGCCCCATCGAGCACGCCAGCTTTACTTTTGGCATCGAGGGGGTCAGCCGCACCTTGCTTGCCCAGATCACCCGGCACCGCATCGCATCCTTCAGCGTGCAGAGCCAGCGCTATGTGCGTCTGGATGATTTCCGCTATGTGACGCCCCCGGAGATCGAGGCTATCCCGGAAGCAAAGGCAGCTTTCCTTGCCAGCATGGAGGAGGACGCCCAGCGTTATCTCGACCTTGCCCACAAGCTGGAGGAGGGGCACACCGCCCGCCTGATGGCCGAGGGAATGCCGGAAAAGCAGGCACGCGCCAAGGCTTCTAAACAGGCCAACGAGGACGCCCGCTTTGTGTTGCCCAACGCCTGCGAGACCAAAATGGTGGTCACCATGAATGCCCGCAGCCTGATGAACTTCTTCCAGCTGCGCTGCTGCAACCGCGCCCAGTGGGAGATCCGGGAACTGGCTGAAAAGATGTTCACGCTGGTGTACCCGGTGGCACCCCATATCTTTGCCAAGGCCGGCCCCGCCTGCCTGTGCGGCCCCTGCCCGGAGGGCAAGATGTGCTGCGGCAAGACCGCCGAGGTGCGCGCAAAATATGCCGCCATTAAAGAAGGTGCCGCCGTATGAGCAAGGGCAAACTGATTGTGCTGGAAGGGCTGGACGGCAGCGGCAAGGGCACGCAGGCCAAGCTGCTGGCAAAGCACCTGACGGTGACGGATCATCTGGTAAGAGAGATCACCTTCCCGGATTATGACAGTGATTCCAGTGCGCTGGTCAAGATGTATCTGGCCGGGCAGTTCGGCCAGCACCCGGACGATGTAAACGCCTATGCGGCTTCCAGCTTTTACGCGGTGGACCGCTATGCCAGCTATAAAACCAGCTGGGGCAGCTTTTATGAGCAGGGCGGTGTGATCATCGCCGATCGATACACCACCTCCAACGCGGTGCACCAGTGCTCGAAGCTTCCGCAGGAGCAGTGGGAGGAATATCTGCACTGGCTGTTTGATTATGAGTTCCGTCTGCTGGGACTGCCCGCACCGGACAGGGTCATCTATTTGCAGGTAGACCCGGCGGTCAGCCAGCGGCTGATGACCCAGCGCTACCACGGCGACGAGAGCAAAAAGGACGTGCACGAAAAGGATACGGCTTATCTGGCGCGCAGCCGCGCTGCTGCCGAGTTCTGCGCCCGGCATCTTGGCTGGGATACCGTGCACTGCACCAGCGGGGACGCCATGCGCAGCATTGAAGATATCCAGCAAGAGGTACAGCAGCTTGCTCGGAAAACACTGGGCTGAACGATAAAATATGATAAGAGGGGGCATCCTGAACGATGTATCGTCTGATGCAGCCGTCCGATGAGGCGGCAGTGCTGGCTTTGTGGCAGAGCCAGCATCATGATACCGAAGATTTTGCAAAAATGGTACTGGAACGCTTTGCCGGTATGCAGAACATTTATGTGGCCGATGAAAACGACGCCATCGTGGCGGCTGCGCTGGCTGTGCCGGTCACCCTGCAGGGGCGCACGGGCAATTACCTGTGCCTGTGCGGCGAGGGCAGTCTGCTGCTGGCGGGTCTGCTGGATACCCTGTGCGCCCACCAAAAGCTGCGGGGCGCAGGCTTTACCGTGACAGTCCCGGCAGATGCAGCACAGGCCGCTCTGCTGCAGGATAAAGGCTTTGCAAAGGCTTTTGCCCTGCGTTGCCTGCCTCGTGAGGTGAGCCGCAACCTGTGGAGCCAGGCGGAATTTGACACGGTGACGGCCAAAAAGCTGTGCGAGCTGCGGGAACAGTTCTGGAAGGATACCGTGCAGCTGAGCCCGGAACGCATGGCGGTGGTGTTGCAGGAGCTGTACGCCCGGGGCGCTACTATCGTGTCCAACGAACATGGCTACGGCATCTACTTCCGCAAGGAGGATACCCTGTATTTTGTGGAGATGATGGCCGACAGCGACCGCGCCGCCGAGATCCTGATGGAAGCTGCCCGCGAGAAGGAAGTCATCGTGGAAAAGGCGGTCATCACGGTAGGCGCTGCTCAGCCGCTGTTTCTGGGCGAGGGCACCCGGCAGGAATACGGCATGATCCGCTTTGACGCAGAGCCTTTTGACGTGAGCGAAAGCTATCTGCGTCTGATGCTGGAAAACTGAAAAAAAGGAAGGTGCGTATGGCACACAACGATACACACGCAGCCCGCAAAAAGGGCGGTGCAGGCAGAATTCTGCTGGTAGTGCTTCTGCTGCTTCTTCTGGCAGCGGGCGCAGCAGTGCTGTTTGCCTACAATGAGATTCACGGCAATGGTGCACCCGGCAGCACAGAGGTGACTGTAAGCATCCCGCAGGGCAGCGGCGTAGCCACGATCGCCAACAAGCTGAAGGAGGCGGGCGTCATCCGCTCTGCCTACCTGTTTCGCTGGTATGTGGGGGAAAAGGGCGCTGCCGCAAAGCTGCAGTACGGCGATTTTGAACTGACCACCGGCAGCTCCTACGATGCACTCATCAGCACGCTTTCCCAGTATGCCAAAGCGGAAACGGTGCGGGTGACTATCCCGGAGGGCACCACGGCCATTGCCATTGCCCAGAAGATGGAAGCCGCCGGTCTGTGCACCGCCGAGGAGTTTCTGAAGGAAGCCAACGAGGGCGATTTCAGCACATATACCTTCTGGCAGTACGTCCCGGAGGATAAGGATGCCCCGAACCGCTTTATGAAGTGCGAGGGCTATCTTTTCCCGGAGACCTACGAGTTTTTGAAGGACGATACGGTGCACAACTATGTGGCTACCTTCTACGCCCAGTTCGATGCACAATTTACCAAGGAAATGTACGCAGCGCTCAAAAAGCAGGACATGACCCTGCCGGAGCTTGTCACCCTTGCCTCCTTTGTGCAGGAGGAAGCGGGCAACAGTCAGGACTCCAACGTGGCGCAGGTGTTCCGCAATCGTCTGGCAGAGGGCTCGCCCTACCCCCGGCTGCAAAGCAACACCTCCAGCCATGTCCAGAGCGACGCCGACAACAACTATCTCTGGAACTGGGTCGCACCCTACTACGGCGGCTGGGACGATATCCCGGAAAATATCCTTGCAGCCTACGACACTTACAGCTGCACCGGTTTGCCCGCAGGCCCTATCTCGAACCCCGGCCTTGCCGCCATCAAGGCGGCATTGGAGCCGCAGCCCGATGAGGAAGCCAAGGACGCTTACTTCTTTGTGACCGACCTCAAGGGCAATTACTACTATGCCCACACGCTGGCAGAGCACAATGCAAACTGCAAAACTGCCGCAGCTGTGAACAAAAGCCTGAAAAACTGAGGAAAGGCCGCTGCACAAAAACATGGTGCGGCGGCCCCTTTCCGGTCAGAAAACTGTGATACATAAGAGAGGAACCTACAAATGTTACAGATCCCGGAACTGCTTGCCCCGGCGGGCGATGCGGAACGTCTGCGTTATGCCATCAACTACGGTGCCGATGCCGTTTACTGCGGCCTGCCGGAGTTTGGTATGCGCTCGGCTCCGGCCAATTTCACCCCGGAGCAGCTGACGGAAAGCGTCATCTACGCCCATGCTCGCGGCCGCAAGGTCTACTTGACCATGAACACCCTGCCCACCAACGAGGAGGCCGACCGCCTGCCGGAGGCCATCAAGGAAGCCGCCAAAGCCGGTGTGGATGCCTTTATCGTGGCGGATCTTGGTGTGCTGGACGCCTGCAAGACCTTTGCCCCGGATATTGATGTGCATCTTTCTACTCAG
>OHCB01000460.1_pt1 | contig 15454 bp, 14 predicted proteins | sample 1577501 | NCBI WGS metagenome assembly OHCB01 (sample SAMEA3879582, study PRJEB24766) | human gut metagenome | biome: human-associated habitat; feature: feces | place: USA | collected 1985/1987
TTTGTTGCTCAGGTGCTTATAAAAAATATTAAATTATAGTGTTGCGGAAATTAGGTTTACAAACAAAAAACTATATCAAATCGTATGAAAAAATTTACTTCATTGATTCTGATGCTGATGCTCGTTTTCAGTGGGAGCATATCAGCGCAAACGCTCATTACGTCGCTCGACCAATTGAGCAACCATCATGCTTATTATCTAAAATGCGCTCGTGGTTATGCCTATTCTGCGGCCAACCACGGTCAACTGGTGACTTCAGCTAAAGACGCAAAGCCCAATGGCGATGATTACAAGTTTGTCATCTACAAGGATGCAGACAATTATTACCTGTATAATCTCGGAGCAGGATTCTTCTGCAAGAAAAATGGCGACAATGTAGGTTTTAGCGTTAACAAACTGGAGAATGTGACGTTTGAACAGGGTGCCGATGCAACCTATCCTTGGACGATTTTTATCAATTCTGGAGGGAATAAAAAGCGTTTTAATCATAATAACCAAGGTGGACTCGCTGTGAACTACGAGACAGTTGATGCAGGAAACCAATGGCAGATTATTGATGCCGGCGAAACGGGAATCACGGAGTTGCCGAAAATAGTCACAGATATTGCAACTCTCAGTTCGTCCAAGAAGTATGTATTGACAACCATTAGAGGATTTTTGTATGGCAATGGCAACGGAAAAGGAATGTCGGTGTCAGGTACAAATCCTTTTGTCAACGACAACTATTGCTTCACGCCATATAAAGATAATGACGGAAAATACTATTTATACAATGTGGGCGGCAATAGCTTTTTGAGAAAATCCGACAACACGGCTAAGTTGGAGTTGGGATTGGAACAAGCTGAAATTACATTCGGGGCTGCAACTGGCAAGGTCGACGACATTGCAAATTATCCCCACACGATATCTGTTGACGGGAAGTTCATCAATCATAGCAGTGGAAGGGTGAATACGAATTATCAGACTCAGGATGCTGGCAACCGCTGGATGATTGTCGAAGTGGGTAATGCTGATGAAACGGCTGTTGGTAATCGCTTTGTTGAGGCAAAGACGGCATTGCTGAATCATGTAAAGAGCATAGCAAACACATGTTTGCAGAGCAATGCTGGCTATACAGGCAATGACGCTTTGCAGTCTGCTATTAATTCGAATGTCTATGAAAGTACAGACAGCTATGCTCAAGTGCTTGTAAAAAAAGATGCTTTGAAGAACGCAATCATTGCTTACAACGTTGATGCCCCAGCCAAAACCCTCTCGGATTTGGACGGTCTGCCAGGCACTGGCTATAACGATAAAACGGACAATAATGCCTATCGTTATAAATGGAACTCTGAAACCCTGAGCTTTCCAACTCCTGTCAAGAAACTGCGCTTCAAGGTGCTGGAGACAAATACAAAGGGGGCAAGCAATGGCCACCAATTCTTTACGTTCGGTGAGTTCAGAGTGCTTGATGCCAGTGGCCATGAAGTGTCGTTGAGCGCCGAAAACTTTGTAACCAATGCACAGGAAAGTAAAGAAGGATCGCTCGAAAATATTTGCGACAAAAAAACAAGTACATTCTTCCATTCCACTTGGAGTGCAAACACTTATGAAGATCATTTTATTCAGATTGAATTGCCGGAAGAAATGTCTCAACTCAAACTCTCTTTCGATAGCCGAAACGGCAATAACGTTCCGACGCTGGTGGTTCTTTCCAATGTCACAACAGCCAACGAACAGGCTGAACTTAAGGCGCAAATTGATGCTGCGGCAGAAACGCAAAAGCTTTATGAAACCTACAAGAATGGCAATCTTATCGGCGATGGCTTGAACCAGACAACCAGTTTCACGACCTTTGCTCCAGCGTATGCTAAAGCTAATGAAATCAACACGAAAGGCGAAACTGCAACATCTGCAGAAATCACGTCTGCCCGTTTAGCATTGCTGAATGCTTGCAGCACTTTCGCTTTTAGTCTCAACAAACCGGCCAATGGCACGTTCATCCGTATCCATTCGTCGGCTGCAAGCCAGGCTGCTATGCCGTATCTGTCTTCCGAAACGTCTACGGCTAAACCTAATCGCGCTGCCTATCTTGTAGGCAAGGATGGTGAAAACGAAGCTAAGACCATTTTCTTCTACAACGACAACAAACTTCTGGCTTACGAAACTGGATATTATTTGGAGAACATCAGTAATTTCGCTGGTTACAAAGGCATCACAACAGGCACGAGCATTCAGTTCTCTGAGGCAGAGAATCGCGCTGCAGGATGTTACAATGTGAAATTCAATGGCAACCGTTTCCTCTATACTCAGGTCTCTGGTTCTAACTACTTCACGGATGCTGGCGGTTCAGCCCCTAACGACGGCTATAACTTCCAAATGGAATACGTGGAATCGCTTCCACTCTCTGTTGGTGCAGCAGGATATGCCACTTTGATTGCTCCTGTCGCTCTCGAAATTCCAGCTGGCGTTGAAGTCTACACCGCTGCTTTCGAAGACGGAAAGGCAAAGCTCACTTCAATCTCTGACGTCATTCCTGCCAATGTTGGTGTTGTCGTGAAGGCTGCACAAGGCACTTACAATTTCAACATCACCACCACAGAAAATGTCGCCACTTCAGCGTTGAGCGGTGTGCCCAACACGGAAAATGTAGCCAGCGAGTCTGCCGCATTCATCTTGGCAAACGGAAAGCACGGCGTTGGATTCTACAAACTCTCTTCTGCCAACCGCACCATCCACGGTTTCCGCGCTTTCTACACTGCTCCAGCTGAGGCTCAGGCCGTTTCTGCATTCCTCCTCGAGGACAACGTGACTGGCATCGAAGAAATCGAAACGTCAGCCGACAAGGCACCTATCTACGATTTGTCCGGTCGTCGTGTGGCGAAAGCAGAAAAGGGTGTTTACATCCAGAACGGACGTAAGATTTTCGTGAAATAATTAAAGAATGAACAGCAAACTCAATACGAATATGAAGAAGAAATATATAGCCCCGGCCTCTGAAGTAATCGCTTTCAAAGCAGAGAGCCCGTTGATGACCAACTCTATGAACGTTTACTCTGAAGAAGAAGTTGACGGCACGGAAGCGCTCAGCAACCGCCAGAATGGTTCTTGGAATTCATCGCTTTGGGGTAAAGACTGATAAAAGCGCCATTGTAAGTAATGTTGAAAATCTTCCACCATTACTAAGTATGCGCTGAAATGTTGAAAGCGCATTTGTAATTGATATGAAGCCTGCGGCAGGGAAATCGAAAGATATTTCCTGCCGCAGTTTTTTGTAATGATAATAGAATAATTCAGCCCCCCGCCTGCCGCGGGAAGCTCTGCTTATCAATGACTTTGACCACCTGCTTGGTAACAGTGAAAAAATACTTGACCACCTGTCAATAACAAGTTGCTACTTGATAAACTGATGGACTGAACTAAATTTGCAAAGGAAAAACAGGAGATGATGAAGGGGCCTGGGATGGATTATAGTATGAAAATAGTTAAGAATACATATATAAGTCAAGTTTTTTACGTAAAAAACAAGACTTTTTATTAGCTTTGCATTTGAAGAAAAATGGGATTAATATGGTTATAGCAAAACTGATAAAGGAAAGATTGTCGTTGACCCCTGCTGGGGTTGTGTTGACAACAAGAGACTTTGGAGTGGAGATGCGGTATCAGCCAGCACTTGCCAAAGCTCTCAACCGTCTTGTGCTACAAGGTGAGCTGCAAAAGATTGCAAAGGGAAAATACTATATTCCAAAGAAGACCATCTTTGGTAATCTAAAACCTGCTGATTCAGAACTTGTTAAGGACTTCTTGGAGCAAGATGGTAAGATTGTAGGCTATATAACAGGGACAACCGCATTTGCATTCATGGGGTTGACAACACAGATAAGCTCATCCATCCTTGTCGGCACAAATAAATATCGGAGACCTATTACAAGGAATGGCGTGAAAATTTCTTTTCTCTTACAAGAGAACGCCATAACAACAGGCAATATTCCACTACTTAGAATATTGGATGCTCTGCGCCTTGTAAAGGATATTCCTGCCACTTCACCAGATGAATGTGTGACGAATATTTATAAAGTAATCAATGCCCTTTCTATGGAACAGAAGCAAGAATTGGCAGAATTATCCTTGGCATATACGCCTTATGTAAGGGCCTTGCTTGGGGCTATCTACGAGAATATGGAACTTGAAACGGAAACCATTAGCAAAACATTGAACGGAGTGACCAGTTACAAGTTGCCAATCTCCGACAAAGTATTATCAAACAAAAGAAACTGGAACATTATATGAGATTACATGAAAACTGGGAGTTGTTTTCAGATGCCTTGCAAGCAGCGTCGCAACCTGAAGAGGGTGGAGGACTTGGCATCAAGAGTATTTTCATCGAGAAGGACTATTGGATTTGTCGCTCGTTGTCTTTGATGGCTGCGAACGACAAAGATAACCGTGCCATATTCAAAGGAGGAACAAGTCTTACAAAAGCATACGGTATTGGTTGTAGATTTTCAGAAGACATAGATATTGCCATCTCTGAGGCATGGACGCTCAGTGGAAACCAGTTGAAGATGCTGATCAAAAGAACAGCCAAAAGCATGACGGAAGGACTGCAGGAAATGGATATGCCTGGTTTTACAAGCAAAGGTTCTCACTACCACAAGGCATACTATTCTTATCCAAGAACTATTGATACATTACAAGTGGGTGCTATCAAGGCAGGACAATTGCTCGTTGAAATCAACTCCTTTGCCAATCCATATCCATTCCAGAAATGCAGGCTGCAAAGTTTTTTGACCGAGTTCCTGCAAAAGACTGGTAATGAGAGCTTGATAGAAGAGTTTGATATGCAGCCTTTCGAAGTGAATGTTCTCGACAGGCGTAGAACATTGACAGAGAAGTTGGTGTCATTGCTTCGCTGTTCCTTGGCCGACAACTACATGTCGGAGTTGACAGCTAAGATACGCCATTTCTATGATTTGCATTTCCTTTTGAATGATGTTGAAACACAGGACTATCTGAAAAGTGACGTTTTCAAGTCGGACTTCAGCAATTTGTTTGCGCAAGACCAACAGAGATTTGACAAGCCCGAAGGATGGCAAAACAAAAACATTATGGATTCTCCAATCATCAATGACCTACATGATGTTTGGTCTGCATTAAGCAACGTCTATTCAAAAGAACTTCCCAACCTTGCCTACAAAGAGATACCGATGATTGACAGCATCGAAAATAGTATGGAACAATTGATTTCGTATTTGACAGAATAAAACCGTCATGCTAACCGCCTGAAAGCCAGCAACGGATGTTTTCAAGGAGGAAAAGCGGAGAATCTGCTAAATTTTGTGTAACTTTGCAACTCATTTCTAAAAGAAGCCGGAAGCATACCTCTTTTTGAAAGCGGAAAACAATTCGCTTTCAAAGTCTTACGCCTCCGGGAATATTTGGAAAACGCATTGCATTTTCACAATAATTTATCGTTATATCGAATGAAAGGATTTAGTTTCAAGCCGAGATTGTTCTCGGAACTCCAACACTACAATCGCGAGAAATTTGCGGCCGACGCTATGGCCGGTCTCATTGTGGGCATTGTGGCGTTGCCGTTGGCCATTGCTTTCGGTATCGCCTCCGGGGTGTCGCCGTCGCAGGGTATCTTAACAGCCATCATCGGTGGTTTCATCGTGTCGGCCTTGGGCGGCTCACGCGTGCAAATCGGTGGCCCAACGGGTGCCTTCATCGTCATCATCTACGGCATTGTCAGCAATCCCGCCTTGGGAATGTCTGGACTGATCGTGGCCACCATGATGGCGGGCGTGTTCCTCATTTTGCTGGGAGCGTTCAGGCTCGGCACCATCATCAAGTTCATTCCATACCCCATTGTGGTGGGCTTCACGAGCGGTATCGCCGTCACCATCTTCACTACGCAGATTCAGGAATTTTTCGGGCTCCAGATTGAAGGTAAGATGCCGGGCGACTTTGTTTCGAAGTGGGTGGTCTATTTCCAACATTTCAACACCACCGACTGGATAACAACGGCCGTTGGCGTTCTCAGCGTGGCAATCATCGCCTTGACACCGAAAGTGTCGAAGAAAATCCCTGGTTCGCTCGTGGCCATCATCGTGATGACGCTGGGCGCCTATTTCCTCAACCCTGTTTTGCAGGAACACGGCCTCAGTTCCATCGCCACCATCCACGACCGCTTCGGCGAAATCAAGGCCACGCTGCCGCCGCTCACCGTGCCCAACGTCTCTTGGGACGGCCTCCGCGAACTCCTTCCAACGGCGATGGTCATCGCTGTGCTCGGCGCCATTGAGTCGTTGCTCTCCGCAACAGTGGCCGATGGTGTCTGCGGCGACCACCACAATTCCAACCAGGAACTCATCGGACAGGGCGTTGCCAACCTTTGCACACCGCTCTTTGGCGGTATTCCTTGCACGGGAGCCATTGCCCGCACCATGACCAACATCAACAACGGCGGACGCACGCCTGTGGCCGGACTCATTCATGCGGCTGTGCTCTTGCTCATCTTCATCGTCTTGATGCCACTGGCGGGCTATATTCCAATGGCTTGTTTGGCCGGCGTGTTGGTGGTTGTTTCATACAACATGAGCGGCTGGCGCACCTTTATGCAGCTGATGAAGAATCCGAAGAGCGACATTGCCGTGCTCGTCATCACCTTCTTGCTCACCGTTATCTTCGACCTCACCGTGGCCATCGAAGTGGGTTTGCTCATCGCCTGCCTCCTCTTCATGAAGCGTATGGCTGAGAGCACGCAAATCAAAGTCATCGCCGACGAAATTGACCCCAACGACGAAACGGATGTCGAGACCCACGAGGAACACCTCATCATTCCGCAGGGCGTGGAGGTCTACGAAATCAACGGTCCATATTTCTTTGGCATTGCCAACAAGTTTGAGGAACTCATGAGCGCTATGGACAACCATCCGAAGGTGCGTGTCATCCGTATGCGCCGTGTGCCGTTTATCGATTCCACGGGTATCCACAACTTGCAAAACCTCTGCGAGATGAGCCACCGCGAAGGCACCCACATCGTGCTTTCTGGTGTCACGCCCAACGTGCATGCCGTGCTCGAACACAATGGTTTCGATCATTTGTTGGGAAAAGACCACATCTGTCCCAATATCAACGTGGCGCTCGACCGCGCTGCCTCTATCATGAAGCGCAAGATTTAAGCGATTCTTATAACCTAAAAAACCTCCTTCAGACGATGCCTGAAGGAGGTTTTTTGTGTTTTGCAGAAACTGAAAATTGCGCTTGGCCTTCCCGCGAAACCAATGTGAGGAGGCAATATAAGCGTCAATAAGTGTTTGCCGCGTTGTTCAACGCCCTTCCGTTTTTTTCAGCAGCGCTTCTCTCAGGTCGTCGGACGTGGCAAGTCCGAGCTTCTTGCGGATGTGTATGCGCACCGAACTGATGTTGTTGGGCGTTTTGTCGAGAATGGCGGCAATCTCCAAGATGGTCTTGCCGCCGATAATCAAGCGGCACACTTCTCGCTCCGTTGGTGTCAGCGAAGGCAGCGTTGCCGAAATGTCGGCGTGTTGCATCCTGCGGTGGGCCATTCTTTGCTCCACGGCCCTTATCAAGTTGGCCTCAGTGCGCTCGTCGAGATGATTGAAGAAGTTGGTGACGTCTTTGTCCGTCATCCCTCCGCGTCCCAGTTGTATGTAGGCCAGCAGTTCGGTTTTCGTCATGTGGAAAGTGGTCAGCAGTTGGTCGAGGGTGTCGTGATAGTCTTCATTCTCGCGTTGCGTGTTTCGAATGCCCCGCCTAATCAGTTCGCCCAGCACGCATGTGAAAATCTCCGTGATAATGAATATCATCGCGATTTGCTTGTTCACCCCTCCGTCAGTGTAGAGGTAAGCAAAAACGATTGTGGCGATGCTGATGGAGGCGATGATTGTCGGGATGTGCCTGAGAGAGGCCATGACGAGATAGATGATGAGGGCAAGCGAGATGATTTGGTTGAACACGATGGTCTCGTTGAAGCCCGGCGGCTGCGCCATCGCCATGTGTACGATGCGGGCGCTGTCGGTCAGTTGGGTCAGTATGCCAAATGAGGTCATGGCCGTTTTTAGCGACACGCGCTGCCGCAGATACAAAACCAGAATCGCCAGCGTCATCGCCCAAACGATTGCCGATATGGTGTACAGCATCGTGTTGCCCCGTCCGACAAGTCCGATGAGGTGCATGGGCACACCAGCTAAAATCACCGACGAACTGAGCACCAAAAAAGTGATAAGACACAAGCGTTCCTGCCAATTATGGCTGCGTCGGTCAAGGAAAACGCGTAGCCGTGGTGTGATTTCTAATCTCATGATTTTTCATTCTTTCTACCATACAAAGGTAGTACATTTTTACTGGTTTTACCCCTTTTTACCCTCCTTTTTACCCCCCCTACGGCATTTTACGGCGGCCACGCTTTTGTTGCTTGGCGATTGCGGACTAATTTTGCAACCAATCGAACAACAAAAAACAAACAAATATGACGAAGATTTTTAACTCTGACCACAGCCGCCGTGCGATGTTTTGCACGCTGCTTTCCTTGCTGATGTGGATGGTTGGTATTGGCGGTGCCGCTGGCAAAAAAATAGTGCCGCGCAATCCGATTGTGAAAATCATCAGCGGCCCGACCTATTCGGACAATGGCACTGAAGTTAGGCTCAAACTTTGGATGTATAACTACGATGGCGGCAACGCCCACTTTATCGGAGATGTCTATCTCACTATTGATGGGAGCAATGTGGTTAAGCTAAACGATATTTGGAGGAACTTTTCCAATGTCGACAATGAGGATCATATAAAGAATTTAGAGACGAGTGGCAATATGGGCCTACAGGGCACGATGAAGCTTAACAACGTGAAAATCGGCACTGCACAGTTTTGCAACGTCAAGAAAAATCAGACGTGCGCTTATAATGATAATTATAAAGAAGATAAGTGGACCACTGTAGAACTCAAACTCTCTTTCAATAATTCGTTTTCCTACCGCCCTCACAAGATAAATGTGAAGGGCAAGTGGCGCGATTGGTGTGACGTATCGAATGAATCATATAAAGACAAGGACATCAGTAACAAAATTTACGGCTTCCTCTATCCCCTTGGTTTAACTGCAGAAAGAATATATGGCGATATTATGCGTTTTAACTGGGATGTAAATTATGTTGATTTGCGGGAGTCGATGAAAAAAGGCAAGTGGGTGTTGTATAAAAAATTGAAAGGCTCATCTGATTATGAAATCGTAGGCGAAACTAATGAAGTATACATTGATATTAAACCTCGTGATTTCGTCTGCGGTGCTACGTATTATATAACATTCAACCCCGATGCACTAAGCAAAACCCCAATTATCAGTGGTCTGACAGCATCTCTTTCAAAAGAGCATTGGATGTATAATGATCATTGCAATAATTGCAAACATTATTTTTTTAGATACACCACCTCAGATAAAAAAATGGTGAAACTTGCTGATAATCTGGATTTTGGTGCAAAAATGCTGTCGAATACTGCTGTCGGCAGTGGCGAATTCATGATAGAGTTTTACGACGACATCACCCGTATACCAGACAAGGCTTTTTATATGAGTAAGCTTAATGGCAAAATTGACCTCCCGATGTCTGTGAAATCCATAGGCGCTTATGCTTTCACCAAAACTGCTTGTACCGATTTTTCTCTTCCTGATCGTGTGACCGAAATCGGCGAAGGGGCGTTTGAAAGTTGCTACAATTTCCGAACGTTGAATCTTCCACGTGATTTGAAAAAAATCGGGCCTCGAGCTTTTAAGGATTGCCTTTTATCGGGTAACCTTGATATCGCGTATAATGTTACGGAGATTGGCGATTATGCTTTTAGTGGTTGCACGAGTCTTACAAAGCTGAGCCTGACAAGTAGTTTGCAAAGAATCGGTGCTAATGCTTTTAATGGTTGCAAGAATCTCAAATGCGAACTTGCGATTCCCTCTACTGTGACCGAGATTGGTGATGGCGCTTTCAAAGAGTGCTCTAATCTCTATGGCACACTGACACTTCCGGCGAATTTGAAAAAGATTGGAAGTAAGACGTTTCAGAATTGCAATTCTTTTACTGGCACCCTTGTCATTCCCAATAGTGTGACGGAGATTGGCCAAGAAGCGTTCTCTGATTGCAGTAGATTCACGGGCTTGAGTCTGCCTAATAATCTCCGCAAAATCGAGTTTGGAGCCTTTGCTCGTTGTATAAATCTTAGTGGCCCTCTCAGCATCCCCGAAACTGTAAAGGAGATTGGTTCTTATGCGTTCTATAATTGTACAAATTTTACGGGCGATTTTATCTTACCTTCTGCATTGGAATCAATCGGCACAGATGCTTTTGCTAATACACAAGATAAGAACAGACTCGTGTTCCAGTCGTTGCCCAAAGGCATGCAGAATGGCTATCACGATTGCAAGATGAGAAGATACGTCAACCTCAGCGATGCTTCCTACGTTTCCGATGATGCATACGCCTATTTGGATAGGGCTTCCTATGTCCGCACGATGACTAACACCTGGGGCTCCCTCGTGTTGCCATACGAAATGCTACTTCCCAGCGATGCGCCGTACAGTGTGTTTACCATTGAAAAGATGACCAACGACGAGGTTGTTCTGAAGCGTTGCACTTTTATTTTGAACCCAGGAGTTGCGTATATTGTGCGTCGCGATGGTGAGGAAAAAACACTGACCTTCTCGCCAGACCGTTCGGTTGAAATCCGCATGAAGATGCAACCTGCCGAAGTGGGAAATCTGAAGTTCAGCGGCACGTATCAGGCAAAGGAAGTGACCGACGGATATATTCTCGCCCAAGACCGCTTCTGGAATGTGGCAAAACTGAAAGCTGCAGCGCCAGAAACGCAGGCCGTCATGGTGGGCCCGTTCCGCTCCTGGCTCGAAGGAACAACCGCAAATACTTCGCCCAGTCTCTCTATGCGCATCGGCGATTCCACCACAGGCATCGACAACGTTGCACCGCTCGAAATACTCAACGCCAACGATGCAGAATATTACGACCTCAACGGCAAACGCCTTGACGCACCGATGAAAGGCGTGAACATCGTGAAGCGTGGCAACAAGACAATGAAGGTAATCATCAAATAACCGTTTGGACAATGAAAAAGAAAGTATATATAAAACCCGAAATCTGTGTTCTCCAGCTTGACATTCAGGCAGCACTTGCCACGTCCTCCGTTCAACAAGCGCCGGAGGAGGATTATACGGAAGAAAAGGTCAAGGGCTTGTGGGATAAAACCGACAAGTGGAAGATTTGGGCAGACTAAGTCTCACCATTACAGTAATGGTCTTTACTTATTCATAAAAAAGAGCCGCCGCTCCCGAGAGGAAGCAGGCGGCTCTTGCTTTGATGTTTGGTGGTTGTGAGTTTTATTTCTTCTCGCCGAAGTAGCGCTTGAAGAGACCTTCGAAACCGCGTCCGTGACGAGCTTCGTCACGGGCCATTTCGTGAACTGTGTCGTGGATGGCGTCGAGGTTGAGTTCCTTGGCACGCTTGGCGATGCGGGTCTTGTCTTCGCAGGCGCCAGATTCAGCGTTCATGCGCTTTTCGAGGTTGGTCTTCGTGTCCCAAACCACGTCGCCGAGCAGTTCGGCAAACTTCGAAGCGTGTTCAGCCTCTTCCCAAGCATAGCGCTTGAAAGCTTCAGCAATTTCAGGGTAGCCTTCGCGGTCGGCCTGACGGCTCATTGCCAAATACATGCCCACTTCGGTGCATTCGCCCATGAAATGGTTGTTGAGGTCCTTAATCATTTCTTCGTCGCAACCCTTGGCTACGCCGATTTCGTGTTCAGAGACAAAAGAAAGGCCACTTTCTTCTTTCAACTCCTTAAACTTGGAAGCAGGAACGCCACACATTGGGCATTTTTCTGGAGCGTGGTCACCTTCGTGAATATAACCGCATACGGTGCAAATGAATTTCTTTTTCATAATGGTAGAATTTTTAATATGTTATGTCAATGTAAATGTCAATCATCAGAGGCAATCATCGGTGGCATCCGATGCCATTTGCCGTTGGAGGGAGTTGGTTAGTGCCGCTATGCTCGGCCGCGTCAATCGCTTTTCCAGAAGCAGACTTATGCAGGATACCCCTCAGTTCGTCTCGCTGCAATTTGAGCACAATCCCCGGAAATAGAGCGCGGCCTCGTCCACTTTGAAGCCCGCCGGCACATCGGCCATCTCCGAGATGTCTTGCCAATTGAGCGGCATGTCGTACACCCTTCCGCAGTTGCGGCAAAAGAAATGCGCGTGGGGCGTGATGTCGCCGTCGTAGCAGGTACACTGCTCGTTAATCGTTATCTGCAAGGCCGCCCCTTGCCTGACAAGCAAGCGCAACGTGTTGTAAACGGTGGCCTTGGAGAGCGTTGGAATTTCCTGAACAACATCGTTGTAGATTTCGTCCACCGTCGGGTGTGTGCGATGGGTCAGCAGGTATTTCATCACTGCCATACGTTGCATCGACGGCTTAACCCCGTGCTGGGCAAAATAATCAAGAATTTCAGCGTTACTCATAATTAATTTGTAATCATTATCATTTTTATTCGAAGGCAAAGTTACAGAGTTTCTAAGTAACTTCCAAATTTTTCAAGGATTATTTTCAAAAATAATTGATTTTTTCTTGAAATCGCTTGCATGTTCAAAAATTAGTCTCTACCTTTGCGGTGTTATAGTTTGATAGTACACCGCGAAGCAAGCCTATGAAACAAAACTTCTCCTAAGCGTTCAGACTTAAAAGCGCAGAGAGTCAATGGCTGCCAAACGTCGCACGGCAACGAAACCTTTTAGCTGGTTATGTTGCTGAGGCTCAGTCTCTAAAAGCATTGTTTAAAGGAAATTCTTCATTCAAAACAGCGCCCCGAAAGTCAGGAACCGCATTTAATGAACATCCTTCAAGCGCCCGGAACAATTATCAAAACCATCGCGAGACGCCTTCCAAAATCCTTGAGACTCATGTCTGTGGCTGTTGAGGGCGGTGGCTATCAAACTTCATCTCTTTAAGTAGGTCTCGGCATTTAAAGAATGCTTTTGACCACCTGCTTAGTCATCAATTTCGCTTCCACTTCTTTTGTCTGGCACCACGCGCAAGGAGATAATCGTGTTGGAGCAGCGGAATTATTAACGGAAATAACAACATCAAAACCCTATATAATATGATACAACTTAATGACATCACTTTTGGCTACAAGCGCAGGGGCAATCCTGTGTTCAGCCATTTCAGCATGAATCTCGAGCCCGACAGCATCTACGGGCTTCTCGGTAAAAACGGCGCGGGCAAAAGCACGTTGCTCTATCTGATGTGTGGACTACTGCGTCCGCAGAGCGGCGAGGCTTTGTTCAACGGCAAGTCCGTGGTTGAGCGCCGCCCAGAAATTCTGGAAGACATTTTCATCGTTCCCGAGGAGTTTGAACTTCCGCCGCTGAAACTTTCAACATACGTGAAGATCAATGCTCCGTTTTATCCGCATTTCAGTGAGGAACTCCTCAGCCAGTGTCTGCAGGATTTCGAACTTCCTGAAGACATCAATCTGGGCGGACTCTCGATGGGGCAGAAGAAAAAGGCGTTCATTGCCTTTGCCATTGCCACCAACACGCGCCTGCTGCTGATGGACGAGCCGACAAACGGGCTTGACATTCCTGCAAAGGCATGTTTCCGCCGCGTGGTGGCGCGGCAGATGCGTGAAGACCGCACCATCGTTATCTCAACCCATCAGGTGCGCGACGTTGACGCCTTGCTCGACCATGTGGCAGTGGTGGACCATTCAAAAATCCTGCTCAACGCTTCCACGGCCGACATCACTTCGCGCCTGGTGTTTGAACAACGGGCTGCCGGCGAAGACACCAGCGATGCGCTCTATGCACAGCCCAACATGATGGGGAACGCCATCATCGCCCGAAACACTGACGGACGCGACTCACAAATCAACCTCGAAATGCTCTTCAACGCGCTGATGGAAAACAACGCACTGATGGAAGGCAACGAGGAAACGTCTCTCAAACCATAATATGAAAAGGAGGAACATCTCATGAAAAATATTTCTGTATCCCGCATGACGCTGCTTTTGCGTCGCGACTTGTTTTCAAACTGGAAACGTCATCTGCTCCAATTGGGCATTATCTACGCTTTGCTGACGGTTTTCCTCTGTGGAAAATACTATGGATATTATAGTCCAGACAACCTTGAAGCGTTCAAGGCTTCCCACCCAGCTATGTTACAAGCATATCTGGAGCAGAAGCAGGCATACATCTCATCATCCGTCGTTGGCATCGGCCTCTTTTATTTCCTCTTCGTGCTCTCGACGTCCTTTGCCGGCATCTCCACCAAGCAGCAGCGCATCAGCGCCCTGATGCTCCCTGCCACCAATATGGAGAAATACTTGACGGGCATTCTTTCGGCCATTGTCAGAACCTTCCTCTTCATGACCGTGGGTGTCGTTTTGGCCGACCTGACGCGCATGGCCATCATGCCGTTTTTCGATGTCACGATGGGCTCGTTGCTCCCGAGCATTTGTGTCGATGGCATATACAATAATGTCTGCTTCATCATTGAGCGTTTCTCATCCACGACAGAGTATTACTACGATGGTGGGTCTTACCAAGCATGGGCTGGCTATAAGATTCTTACGCTGAATCTCTTATATTTAATGGCCGTTTTCTATGCCGTCTTCTCAAGCGCCATGTTCCGCAAGCGTGCCTTCCTGTGGGGGATTCTGCTCTTCATCGGTGCCATGATTGCTTTCGCATTCACTCTTCTTGAGTTTGTAAAACTGGGAATGAAGCCTGCGCATGGTTTCAGCATGGAAACGGCGACAGCCATAACGGGCGTTGTTAGTGTCGTTTCGTATGTCATCTTCACCTACTTCGGCTATCGCCATTTAAAGCGGCTGCAAGTGATTCCCCGAAAATTCTTTAGCCTATGATTTTCAAGGAAGGACAGGCTATTTTCATTCAGATTGCGGAGCGCATTTGCGATGAAATACTGGCCGGGAAATATGAAGCAGACGCTCGTATTCCGGGGGTGCGCGACTATTCCGTCACACTGGAGGTGAATGTCAACACCACCGTGAAGGCCTACGAACAACTGGCGCAGCGTGGCGTGATCTACAATAAGCGCGGACTCGGCTATTTTGTGGCCGCCGATGCACAATCGCAAATCTTGAAGACACGGCGCGAGACTTTCTTCAATAGCGAACTCCCCGAACTTGTTGTGCGCATGCGTCAGCTTGGTGTGACGCCAGAAGACATCAAAACGGCTTACGAGAAGGACAATGCGTGATGGCAGGTGGATGGATTCCACTGTTAGGCAAAGAGGACTTGTACTCATCCCCAGCCATCATGCTGTGTATAAGTAGGTGTTCAAAATTAGTTTATACTATCCATGTAGGGATAATCCAGTTTAATATTGCCTTGCCGCATTCTTTTGCCCCTACAACTGTCTTTCATCAG
>OHCB01000464.1_pt1 | contig 15374 bp, 4 predicted proteins | sample 1577501 | NCBI WGS metagenome assembly OHCB01 (sample SAMEA3879582, study PRJEB24766) | human gut metagenome | biome: human-associated habitat; feature: feces | place: USA | collected 1985/1987
GGGGCGCTGTCGCCTCTTTACCAACCTTGATTTTTATGGAATTTTGAACACCCTACGTCTGACCCCCCATTTTTTTCGTTGTCCCCAATAAAAACAAAAGCGCCGGAGCATTCTCCGGCGCTTTTGTCATTATAGCTTTTGTCATTATATATAAATCAGAGCACATTATCTATACATACATCAGAGCGACACCTTCCCGACACTCTCGCCCTCATCCGTGCGTGCCTCCACCACATAAACGCCAGTGGGGAGTTTCAGGGAGAGGCGTGAGACATACGGCGTGAGTTTGTACACCGTGCGACCATCTGCCGCCACGATACGCACATACGTCAGGACATGCGCTGCAGAAGAAGAGATCGTCACACTGCCGTTATCGGCCTGTATGAGCGGTTGCGTGAAATTCTGTTCATCCTCCAGGGCAGGACGCTCTGAAGAGAGGATGAAATAACGGCCCGTCGTCACTCCCGGCACCTCCACCTTCACGCAGTCGGCATTGCCATTGCCCCGCAGCGGTGTCACGGCCCCCGTCTGACTATCGAGCAGCGAGAGTGTCTCGCCAAACGAGCGCATGCCCGAGAACGTGAGCTGCACAGGTTCTTCGCTGTTGCTCAACACACCCAAGGGGACGCGCCAGAGCGAGCGGCGTCGGTTGATGGTGCTCGTGCGGTTGCCGGCCAACGTATATACCATTGGGATTTCCTGCAACGAGTTGTCGAGCAAGAGTTGCATATCCTCCGCAGCCTCGTAGCCGTTGACCGCTGTGGTGTCTTTCACCACCAGTGCCTCACTCGCCTGCCCGCTTCGCGAAGCGCGGATGCGGAGCATAGGAGCCTCAGCACGTCCGATGGCTGGAGCACGCAGCAGCGTTCCGCTGGTGTGGAGCGACGTCTGCATGTCGGCGGTGAACTTCAAGGTGATGGTGTTCGTGCCTTCCTTGCCTTCCACGAAGAACCCCTGTCCCGATGGCAGACTCGCGAGCGCGGCCTCCGTCGTGCCGTTCACGGAAATCCATTCTCCGGCATTGGGCTGGCGCATCGCCCCTTCCTGTCCGCCGGCCGTCAGCACCCAATATTTCGCCCCATTGAGCTGGGTCTCATTTTCTTTGAAGAACTCGTTGAGGTCGAGGGCGCAGGCAAACGGGTTGCCCACGAGGAAGAACCTGTTGTTGGCATTCTCGTTTTTGAGCGTCACGGTCAGGTCGGTGCCAGACTTCAACTGGTCGGTCGCCAACTTATGATGATACGTGCGGTCCACAGTATAAGTCTTCCCGTCCGTCTCGTTCAATTCCGTGTAATAGCCATAGGCCGTGTCTTCCTTCGGCAAACGGAAGAGCGACTTCGTGTATTTCTGCGCCCCGATACCGATGCCGTTGACTTTGACAGAGAAGCCACCCTGCGAATAAGCCTCCCGCACGTCGTTGTAGACAGCGCTCCAGTTGGCGGCCTGGTAGATATTCTCCGTCGTCGTGTCCACCTTGGCTTCCTGCGGACTGTCGGCCGAATAAGGCTCGAGGTAGTAAAGCTTAGGGTTGGCCTTGTCCCAGCTGCGCTGATAAACGGCTGGTGCGAAGCGATGGTAGTGGTCTGTGTTGTACTTCACGTCCTTGAAATAAGGCGTGGCCTGACAAGCATCGTTGTTAGGCGCATACCATTCTCCCGCGTAGCTCTGGCGCAGCGGCGAACCGAGGGTGTACCATCGGTCGGGAGTCAGCGCATATTCCACCCACGCCTTCTTATAGTCGAGGCGTTCGGCATGCAGCAATTCGCCTCCGCTCTGCACCACGAGGTCCTTACTTTGATAGGGCCTGTAAATGTCGCAAAGGTTGACGCCCGCTACGGCTTTCGGTGCCGCCAGAAGCGCATATTCGATGTCGGGCGTCGCCGTGCGCTGTTCGCCTTCGTGACCGACGAAGTTGAGGAACCCGTCGCCGGCATAGTTGGTCTCATAGAGTTGCGGTCCTGCCTTGTCGGGCGTCACGATGACACTGGTGTGTAGCATCGGCACATAGCCCTGCGCCGTACCGTTGTCGGCATTGGTGGCATAATCCGTCTCCGTATCGGCTTTGAAATGCAGGTCGGCGAGGTCGGCGCGTTGCCAGTTGGCATCGTTCGTCCAGTCGGTGTTTCCGGCTGCTCCCGTCCATTTCTGGTATTTCGGAACGATGATGAGGTCAACGAGCACATTGCCGTCACACACCGTTGACTGCGTGGCATTGCCTGCATTAAAGAGCTCCCGATAGTTGAAGCGGAGCGTATAGACATATCCCTCGCGCGGCTGGAAATCGCTATTGAAGACGATGTCGGCATGGGCATTTTCGCGGTCTGCCGTGTCGGCCACGAGTGTTTTGAGCTGTCCCACGATGCGGAAGTTCTGCACACTGATGCCAGCGCGTTCTTCAGCAGCCATCGTTTCATACGCCTTCATAGTGGGGTCGTTGGTGCCCGCGAGGAAGACGTCCGTACTGACGCTGGTCAAACCGATGGCGCCATCCGTCACCGTCTCGATGCCGCGCAAAGGCACGCGCAAGACATTGGCGGCACAGCCGTCGGCCCTGGCCCTCACCTCTTCCACGGCGGCCAAACTGCTGCGCACTGGCACGTTGGTGAGTTTCTTGGGATATTTATATTTATAGCCATGCAGACCGTCGAAGAGCTGCGGCGCCTCTCCGCTCACTTTGATGCCCACCTGTTGAGGGTCGTAGCAATATTGCGTGCCGCTGCTGTCTTCGTGGTCAATGGGCACCACCGTCACCTTCAGAATTGTGCCCTGCTTTGTGGCTGCAGGCACATAGATGTTACACGTGTTGTTGAGCAACACGAGCGATGCCACCTTGTCGGCGCTGTTAAGCGTGAACTGATGGAGCACGTCAATGACGCTCTGCTCGAGGGTATATCCCTCGTCGTTCTTCGGCGCGGCGCCCGCCACGGTGGTGGCTTTGGGATAGAAATGGCGGAAAGCCAAGAGCGCCTCGCGGAGCGAAATCTCGTTGGAGAGGCGGCTTTCGTTCTTTTCTAAGACGCGCCAGGTGGCGTTGTCGACATTGATGCACACGTCGGTGAATGCGTCGCCCACATAATCGCGCCACCAGTCATACTGCACAATGCGTTCGCCGATAACGCCATCCAAATTCTCTCCCACCTGCTTGACGCTGAGCGAGACGCTCTTGCCAGCGCAGGTCTGGGTTTCGTGTTCAACGGCGGCCTCGTCGTCGGCATCCGTCACCACGCGGATGGGCGACTGGGTGCGGAACTTACAGCGGACGCTGCATCGCGTGTTGATCTCAAACGACTGGAAGGCATTGGCCAGCGTGACGGGGTCGTCGGAGAAGCGTGGCACAAAGAGGAAGTAATAGTCGTGGTTGGGCTTGATTCTCGGCTCCTTCACTTTGTCGCTGATGACGAAGTGGCGCACACCAGCACTGGTGACTTCGCGAGATGCCATGCCGACAGTGGCCGCCACAGCGTCTCTGTATTTGAAGACTGGGAGGTCTTCGAATTTGGTTTTAAACTCCACAGAGCGGAAGATGCCTTCTCCAGATACCTGGCTGTTTGGGTCACCCAAGAGGGCCTTGACGAAGGCGGGCTTCACCTCAACGTCGGACATACGGTAGAGGCGTTCCTGTCCTTCTGACGTACCTGTATCGAAGCCTAATTCGGCGTCAAACATCTCCTTGTCGAGGAGGCAATACCACACCTTAGGATTGTCCTTCATCACTTCGCCAGTGTTGAGGCCCAACTGGGCACGCACCTGATCGTAGTCGACGGTCATCTTACACAAGGTCAGCTGGTCGCCACAGACAGGAATGGTGCGTTCAATCTGTACATCTGGCTTCACGCTGAACACCTCGACATCATCAATCAAGATGTCGCCGCCACTAGTATTGGTACAGGCGTTGTCGATGGTAAGGCGGAAGCTGTCGAAGTCGTCAGCATTCTTATTGACGAAACTGAAATACACCTGCTGCCAGATGCCTTTGCCACCATTATCCATAGGTTTCAACGTCTTGTCAAGGGAATCACGAGCTTGGCCCAAGATACTTCCAGGACAGTAAGAATAGAGCGTCGTGGCCTTGCCGTTTTTAAATCCCTGAATGGAGAACACCACGTTGGCCGGACTTTCGTTGTCACGGTCTGGACTGCTCATCCATGCCGAAACGAAGAGACGCGAGGCTTTGCAAAGCATACCAGCAAAGTCGATAGACGCAATCTTACCAGGAAGGTCGGAAGCGTCAATATAGAGGAAGCCGCTCTGGCTGGCATCATAGTTTTGAGAGCCATATTCATTCTCGTAATACTTCTTAACGGCAAAGAAATTACCACGATTATCTCCCATATCAAAACGATGGGCAACAGTGTAGTTACCCCACGTACACTCTGAAGTTCTACCATTAGTACTGTTGAAATCTCCACCGATTGGCGCAAAACAATAAGAGGTGTTATCGTAGTTGAAGGGGTAGCGATATGTCAAAGAGTATTTTTGATTGGCGTTATCGCCTTTTCCTGAATTTGTAAATCCCGTATAGGTTCCCACAGGTGGCGAGACAAAGGCATCAAACTGATCAGGGTCGAAGGTGATGGTGGCCACAGGGTTGCCAGTGGTTTTCAGCAAGGCCTCTGGCGAACGCGCCGATTTGAAGCTGCCGTCGTCTTTTTTTCCGATGATTTCGGAATAGATGATTGGCTCGAAATCATCTTCAAACGTCAGATTGAATTTGGCAATCTGATAGCGCGTGCCGTCGCTGGCCACTCCATACACCTTCAAGGTGCAACTGCCGGCCGTGGCGGTACCGGTGCCCTTGCCGTTGTCATCGTCTGGATAATTGAAGGCGATGGCGCGGTCAGCACCAGCACCAGCACCGCTATTAAGGAACTTGGCGAAAGTGATGCCACTGCCCAGGTCGTCCACTTTAACCTCGATTGCCCCACTGTTGACGGCATTCTGAAGATTGTCTTCTGAGGCAATACCACCATTATAAAACCAATAGTCCTGCTTCTGCATATTGAGGGCAACCGAACTGTAATTGAGCGTCACCTTCTTCTTCGGGAAAGCAATGGTGTGCTCTTCATACCATTTATCATTGCTGCCATCATCCTTATACAGGAGCAATTCGTTGGCAATGGCGCGGGCGTTGCGAATGACATAGAGGTTGCGGCCGGTGATGGTCGGCTCCACGATGTTTTGCTTCGAGGGCAGGATGATGTCGCTGGTGACAGTCCCATTATACAGGGGGTTACCGTTGTCGCCAAAATAATCAACGAAATCGCTATAGGGAGTGAGGTCGGCACCGAGGATGTATTCCCAATCGTCGGGGATGACCTCTGGCATTTGGAAGGTGACATAGTGATCTACGTAATTACCACGATCCTGACCGTTCAATTTCAGTTGGTCGCCCACAACAATTCCGTTTCTGTACCGACGGCTGCTGGGGAGGTCGAGGTTGAGCACCGAGTCGCTCACGGCCTCGTCGGTCTTGTAGTTATACCAACGCTGGAAGGCCCGCGAACGGGTAGCAGCCGATCCGACCATACAGGTAGGCACATAAAGCATTCGCGTACTCTCCGCCTTGAGATAGTGGATAACGGTGTAAGTACTCGTCTTCTGCATCATCTTCCCAGTATAGGGATTCTTGGTCCAGCCGCTTTCGTCGCGCTGGATAAAACCAGTCATCGGGTCAGCGGTAGCCTCGCGCGCCTGCTTGACAAACCAAGAGCGCTTGGGGAGTACCTCGTAATCGGAATAGTCTTCTGGTTGGGGGACGGCGATGAAGTTGAGCCAGAAATTGCGGTCTGTTTGAATGCTTGAATTTTTCCAAGGAAGGATAGTTGTATTGTCTCCACCATGCAAATTCATGCTGTAACCACTCTTTCCTCCATCATTCGGTCCCTCAACGATGGTAAGAGCATAGCGTTGCTGGCTGGAGATATACTTAACACTGAAATGAACTGCTTTCTCAGGGTCGTGCGTCACGTAAAAACGATCGCCGTCTAAATACACATAATATTTATCTTTGCTCATCAAGACAACATCGTCCTTATTCTGACCCACCAAGGCCCACATCTGGTCGTTGACGAGTTTCTTGCCGTTTTCGGCGAAGACCCTCTTATTAGTGTCATTGCCATCGCTGACAAATTTATTTTCCACCTTGTCAAAGCAGATGAAGTTGTAGTAATATTTTCCTGCTACGGCATCAGAGAGTTCTGGACACGTTAAGCGTCCGAAGGTGAAGCAGAGCGTATGCAGCTTGTCGGTTTCATAAGTGGAGAATGGCAGCATGGCGACGGTGCCGTTGTCAAGGTCAGAAACGCCGAGACAATTTTTGGGTTTGCCCTCTGGTTTGCTGCCATCGGCGTTCAACTGGGCGAAACACCAACTGACATTGCCATCCTCGTCTCCGTGGTTGAGCCAGAGATAGAAATGGGTGGCCTGTTCCTTGTCTGTAGTGAGGCACACGTTGCCCTCTGCATCCGTGCCGATATATTGGCCATGACCATTGCGCAGCACGAAGTCGTCCTTAGTGCCGATGTTCTTCCAGCTGTTGTTGGCGTCGTCTTCTGAGGCAGATGCCTTGGCCTTCAGCGCCGTGCCGTCAGTCGTGAGTTCAAGTTTCGGCGTAAGTTCGTCGAGATTGATATTGCGGAAAGCACCGCCCGCCTCTTCATAGAAATCGGGGTTGATGTCCACTGGGAAAATATAAAGAAAGTTGTTGCCGTTGTTCGGGCCTTGCAGCGACAGACTGACGGTTTTAGAATTGTCTCCTCCGCTGTAGCTGTGGGAGATGAGGTTGCGGTTGCCGTTGACATCGGGCAATTCAATTTGCCAGTGGACGTAATTGCCAGAAGTTTCAACGAGGCGGATGCGCGTAGCATCTTTTTTATCTGCCACCGCCACGAAGGTGTTGCTGCCCGTGTCGTATTTCAGGAAGTGGCGGTTGTAGGCGCTCTGCAAATAGCCGTCGCCCTTGCCCTGTCCGTCTCTGATAAGCACCCACAACTGGCACAGGTTCTTCTCCTCGTAAGGTCTCAGAGAAATGGAGTTAGTAGCATCCTCCATGTGGTAGGCATAGCGGTCGCCCTTATCAGTACGGATGCAATAGAGGTGATAGTCCGCACCGCCTAACGACGGGATGGGAAGCTCTGGCGCAATGATATACGGGCGTAGGTCGACCGCCGAATTGCGGGTGTTGGGTGCCGCCCAGCAAAGAGCACCTTCTTCGCCGATGCTGAGGGCCTGCTGGTCATCGGTAGAACAGAGGTCGTAACGCACGCTGTTGTTGTTCTCGTAGTTGTTCACATTATACACGAACGTATAGGCTTCAGCTTTTTGGTTGCTGACGCCGAACTGCTTATTTTTTTCGTCGTAGGTGAGATAGAAGCCTGCACGGTTGCGGATATGCTGCCCTTCAACCACCCATTGATAGAGGCGTGCATCCTTGTCAGACGCAAGGATATCACGTGCCTTTACGCGCGGACTTTTGGCCTCATCATAGTCCATAATGAGAGCACGCTGACCCATAGCTGGAAAGACAAAGTGGTAACTGGTGGTGTCGGCCGCGACGTCGACAAAGGTCATACTGGTATTTTTCCCGACCTCTTCTGCACGCCCAACGGAATTCTCAGATGGAAATGGACGAACGAAGTAATGATTCGTGCAATTATAGAGCGACCAAAGCCCGTCAAGCGATGCGTCTGGCTGATCGGCCACATCGCAGATTTTGTAAAGGCTGTAGTCATTCAATGTCGCGTTGACCTTGTGCTTACCGTTGTCCGTGGCCGGGTTATAGCTGATATAGTTGCCTGCGGTGCTTCTGATGTAAACGTCGCCGTCGTCATTGGCTTCTTCAAGTATCCAGCAATATCTTCTCAACGGGAAAGGCGCAACAGGCGATTTCAGCAAAATGCCGCCGGGCGTGTTGTCCTGCAGATATTCGCTGCCGTTTTGGAAGAAGTTTAAAGCATAGTAATGCGGATTGGCACTGGTGCTGACATAAGGGTTGACGAGTCCACCTTCGATGTTTTCTGCAAGGCGCACCACGGCATAACGGGAGTTTTTCTTCACGAGCTGCAATTTCCCGTTTTTCACGCCGAGGGTGTTATACGTACCAGAAACACCGCGAAGCACGGCGTTGTAACGTAAGCCTCCGGCAATATTGCAGGTACCGCCTTGAACATGCGCAGGAACATTATAATAGGTGTTTTGGCCAGCATCAAACACACTGGCCTTGCTGCGGTCGGTCACGCTGGTGAACGTCTCGTCGGCGGCATCATAACAGAGAAAACGGCCTGCTTTGTTCTTCAGATTGAAGCCATTGACTATGCCTGCACCATCCATAATCGGATCGAAAGTCCATTGGTAGCCATTGCCTTCAAGTTGCTCCGTGGTGGTGGCAACGGCCTTGACGTTCTGGCCGTCGTCGTAAAGCACAACGCGGCCGCAGCCCGAAAATTGCAGGTAGTCGTAATCTGAACCACGTTCCGATTCTTTGAAGCTCAGGGCATTATACTTCGACGTACTGTTGCAAGCCTTCAAGGTGTATGGGGTCAAACCAGCCTGCAAGCCGAGGCGGTGGTTGTCATCGCCCGAAAGCGCCATATCAATGGTCCAATATTCGGGCTGTTCGTCTGTCTGCTTGAGGCGAAAGACGGTGGTCTCATTGACATCTAACGTTTCGAAGTTGAAACGGCCGTCTTTATATATAAAGTATTCTCCCGACTGATTGACGAGGTAGAAATCACCCGGTTTGCTGTTTGCATGCCTGGCAGCCTCGAGTTTCCAGTTCTGACTCGCACTGGTAGGCTCGAACTCCATTCTCGTAACAGGATTGTCATAGTCCGTTCCAGTCAATGTCAGACGGGCATCGCCCTTGGGATTGGCCTTAAACTGCAACTTATAATAATAGACATTGCTGATGTCTGAGAATTTAGGGGCCACTGCGCCCTTCACCTCGTTGGTGCTGTCGAGAATGCGCACCACGCTATAGAAGGAATTGGCCTCGACAATGGCGAGCTGACCATCTTTGACGCCAACGGCCCTGGAAGCATCGTCTGCCAAAGCCAGCACATCGTGTCTGTCGTCGTATGCACTGCCACAAGGAAACAACCTCAAAGCCTCATCGCGATTGGTGGTCACGGTGAGGGCTTCGCCTGCTTGTTTCAAATAGTTATCGCGGCCGCTTTTAAGCACATACGCGCCGCCAATCTGCTCCAACGTCCACTGATAGCCAGCAACTTCTGAGCCAACAGGCTGCATGGTGACGCCGGTGCCATTGTCGTAAATGGCGGTGGCGGCATTGGCTGAGAATTGGTAGATATGGGGGCCTGTGGGGGGAGGGGTGGAGATGAAGCGCATGGCTGCTGCCATCAGAAATGAAGATGCCCAACCGACTTTATTATCATTATTACCATAGGGAAGCACATAATAGTTTGTACCACTATTACGTAGCACAAACGCATTATCATTAGACTGGTCTGAGACATCGCAGATTGTATATACACTATTGCCAGGCTTTGTAGACGCACTACATTGATAATTACCATTCCGATAGAAGTAATTCCCGTCGACGCTCTTGATATAGACATCTCCTTTGTCATTGGCCTCGTAAACGCACCACATAAAGGCACGCAGATTTTTGGCAGACGGAGTAGAATATTTCTCCAATATCTTCCCTGCCCCTGCGTCCTTGACGCATTCCGAACCGTTTCTCAACAGCTCCATATAATACCAATGCACCTCGCCTCCTTCGCTGCTGACATACGGAGTGACCTTGGCGCCCTTGACATTATTGGCCAAGCGGATACAGCCATAGCGAGAATCTTCAACGGTCCAAAACAACTGGCCATTCTTCACGCCAAGGGCCTTGCCGCCATAGACAAGGTCATAACGGGAGCCGCCATACGTATCCTTAGAAGAATAGGTATTCTCCGTCTTCGTAAACGTCGCCGCCTGGTTCTGACGATTGGTAAGCCTAAGGTCGGGAGTCACATACATGCCCTCCTTATTCTTCAAGCGCACGTTACCGCCCGACACGATCTCAAGCGTCCACTGGTAGCCGTCGCCAGCGGGAGCGTCCTCCGTTGTACTGACAACGGTAAGCGCACCGTCCTTGGCGAGCAACACCGTACGGCCATTGCCCGAAAACTGAAGATAGGTATATTCCTGGGCAAAGACACTGGAGATGCCTGCAACAAGACTGAAGAGAAGCAGCACGAAAGCGCGCTGCAAAGTATGTGGGTTCAATCGTATTTTCATAACACGAAGTATATATGGATTTACAATTTAGTTTCTATAAGGATGGGCGGCGCAGTTCTCGAATTAATCGATTTTTGCGAGTCGAGACATACGGGCGACCCTGCGCGGGCTGAAAGCCCAACAAGTTCGGAGCCCAGGGCAACGCCCTGGGTTAACGTACGTACCGCACCTGCGCCCTGTAAGGGCAAAAGTAATAAACAATAGGTGCGCCCATACTTTTGCCCTTACAGGGCGAAGGGCTTTATACCCTGGTACCCAGGGCGTTGCCCTGGGCTGGGAACTGGCTGCCCTTTCAGGGCGCTCGCGGCGCAATTCATCATTCGCCCCCGCGCGTCCCCGAAATTCGTTAATTCGTGTAATTCGTTGTTACGCCGTCTGAGGCCCAATATACTTCGTTGTATTAACGCCCCCCAATCCGCCGCCGCAATCACTTCTCCTGCGCATATCCATATCCGTAGCCATATCCATATCCGTACCCCTTAAACAAATCAGCGTCATTAATCGCGATACAGAGGTTGCGGAACTTCTTCGCTTCGTACATCTTCTGCAAGTCAGGCAAGAAGTCGCGGCGTTGGGCACCCACGCGCATAACAAACACCGTGATGTCCGCCACGCGGTTGGCGATGCCCGCATCGGCCACCGCCAGCGTCGGTGTCGTGTCAATCACCACATAATCATAGGTCGCGCGGGCCTCGTCGATGATCTCGTCAAATTTGTCAGACATCAGCAGTTCGCTCGGGTTTGGCGGCATCTTGCCAGCAGGCAGGAAGTCCACCGTCTCGCCCATCACGGCTGGCAACACCACGTCGCCCAACTTCAGCACGTTCTCCTCGTCAGAGAGCAGCGCCGTCAGACCCTTGCTGTTGCCGAAAGCGCGGCTCACCGTGCGTTTTCTGATGTCCGTATCAATGAAAAGCACCCGTTTGCCCGTAGTGCCAAGGATGTATGCCAAATTGGTCGATACGAAACTCTTGCCCTGTCCCGGAATCGACGATGTCACGATAAACACCTTCGCACTGTGGCGTATGAAGTTAAGACTATAGCGCAACATGCGGAACGCCTCCACAATCGGCGCGTCAAGGTTCGTGTCGCTGATGAGGTTCGCCTCCGAGCCCTCCTTCGTCCCCTCGTAATGCGGAATCTCGCCCACGATAGGTATCGTCGTCGCGTCCTCCACGTCACGTCGGCCGTGGATGTTCACGTCCAGCAGGTTCTTCAGCCAAAGGATGGCGCTCGGAATCATCAGGCCAATTATCAGGCCAATCAGCAAGATAACCGACTTGCGCGGCTTGATCGGCGCGTTGCTTCCAAGCGGCCCCTCCACGAGGCGCACGTTAGCCTCGTTGATGGCCGTTTGCAGGGCCACCTCCTCGCGTTTGTTGAGCAGGTAAGTATAGAGCGACGATTTCAGTTCCTGTTGGCGTTTGATGTCGAGGCCCTGCTTCTCCTTCTCCGGCACCGTTCCCATCTGTCCCGTCAGTCGCATCTCGTTTTCGCGAGCCTTTGCAAGCTGCATCTCCACCGAGCGCACATAACTATTGACCGAGGCAACGAGCGAACTGCGCATCGAGGCCAACTGGCGGTCGGCATCGCGCACGATGGGCGACGCCTCGCTTGAGTTGTTCGCCATGCGGTTGCGTTCAATCATCGTCTTGTTGTATTCTCCAATCATCGAAGCCAAACTGCTCCCTTGCAAACTCAGCATCGGCACCGTCTCCGTGCATTTGCTCTGGTCTTGCAGGAAATCGGCCAAGAACTTCGTCACCGCCAGTTGCGTCTCCAAATCCAGCGTCAGTTTGTGAGCCTGACTGCCGTCGGTGATAAACGCCTGAGCGTTCGCCGTGAAGTCAATCAGTTTGTTCTGGCGTTTAAATTCCGCCAGCTGGTTCTCCACGTTGCTCAAGTCCTGTCCGATGAGCTGTATGCGGTCGTCAATGAATTTCGCCGTTGAAAACGCCAGACGGTTCTTGTTGTCCACCACGTCCTGTTTGTAGGCTTCAAACACCTGCTGCACGATGTCCTCCGCGCGGTCGGGGTTCACATCGCTGCATGTCAACACGATGAGCGACGTCTCCTTGTCGTATTCTGAAGCCGACACCTCCGACGCATAAATCGCCGCCGCTAACTTCTTCGGTGCGCGTGTCACGGTGATGTCCTTTCCCAGCGGAAATTTCTTCATCGCCTGCCGGTTCAGTTGCATCTTTGCGCGGCCAACGGGCAAATCTTTCACCTCGTTGTCGTGCAACACCACCGTCTTGTCAACCTTCTTCTCGCCCTCAGGCGTAGCGATAGAGAAGTCAGAGAGCGCCACCGTACCATCGGCATTCACGCGTGCCGTAAACTTCTGGTACACCTTCGTCGGTCCCTCGAAAATCAATTCAAACGGGCGGTTGCGATACAGCGTCACCTCGTGTAGCGCCTGCTTCATCGTATAGTCGATGTCCAAGTGCAGCGAGTCCACCACGCGTTCCATCAGTCGGTTCGATGTCAGGATGAAAATCTCGTTCTTCAGGTTGTCGCCCACAGAGATACCATTCAGCTCCATCAGCGAACTCATCGTTCCCGACCCCCTTTTGGGGCGTGGCGTCATGCCCGACGACGAAGGGTCGGCATCCTCAATGAGCATCACCGCCTGCCGTTGGTAAACGCGTGCCTGCCGTTGCTGGTAGAGATAACTCAGCCCCGTACACACCACGGCCGAGAGCACGAACCACTTCCAGTGGCTCACAAATTCATGGTAACATCTGAGGAGCACCGGCAGCAGCGGTGCGTCCTCCTTCTCCGTGTTGTTATTCTGGTTGATATATTCTGACTTCATAAAAATGTAGTTTTCAAATGCGTGAACAGCCCGATATTTACACCTTACATATTATATAAGTAGGGTAGGGCAGGGCAGTGAAACACCCCCTGAGAAATAAGGGCATACCTCCACCAACTCGCAAAGTTACACTTTTTTAAGTAATGGTGAAAGAATAAGTTGCGCAATTTGGAAAACATTGAAATATAATTGGGGTCGTTATTACAACGAAATATGTTTTGGGCTTGTTATTACAGCGAAATATATTTTGGCCTCAGGCGGCGTAACAACGAATTACACGAATTAACGAATTTCGTGGCCGCGCTGGGGTATAATGAAATGCGCCGCGAGCGCCCTGAAAGGGCAGCCAGTCCCCAGCCCAGGGCAACGCCCTGGGTACCAGGGTATAAAGCCCTTCGCCCTGTAAGGGCAAAAGTATGGGCGCACCTATTGTTTATTACTTTTGCCCTTACAGGGCGCAGGTGCGGTACGTACGTTAACCCAGGGCGTTGCCCTGGGCTCCGAACTTGTTGGGCTTTCAGCCCGTGCAGGGCCGCCCGTATGTCCCGCAACCGCAAAATTCGATCAATTCGACCCCTCCAACAAAATTAACAACCAAACGAATATGAGAAAACGACTATTTTTGTTCACGGCCATGCTCCTCGTGGGCATCGTGGCTATGATGGCCGCCAATCCGGAAGGAGCGACGCAGGCCGCTGCTGCTGAAGGCGGCATAATGAAAGACATCACCAAATTCTGTCTCGACAGTTTGGAATATTGGTGGGTCATCGTACTCTTTATGGCCATCGAGAGTTCGTTCATCCCCTTTCCCTCGGAAGTGGTGGTTCCTCCCGCTGCCTGGCTCGCCTGTCAACCTGGAAGCAGCATGAATGTGGTGATGGTCGTGGTGTTGGCAACGATTGGTGCCGACATCGGTGCGTTGGTCAACTATTACCTCTCCAGCTATCTGGGACGCCCCGTCATCTATAAGTTTGCCGACAGCAAGGTGGGACATCTCTGTCTGCTCAACGGGGAGAAACTGGCGCATGCGGAGGAATATTTCCGTTTACATGGTGTGCCCTCGACGTTCTTCGGCCGCCTCGTGCCTGCCGTGCGTCAGCTGATTTCCATCCCTGCCGGTCTGTCGCGCATGAACATCCGCAAATTCCTGGTCTACACTTCTCTCGGTGCGGGCATCTGGAACACGGTGTTGGCGGCCCTGGGATATGCCATCTTCAAACTGAGCCCGGAGACGGACAGCAAAGAGAAGGTGGTGGACCTCGCCTCGGCATACAGCCACGAAATCGGGTATGGCATTCTTGCCATTTTGGGACTGCTCATCGTTTATTTCGTGGGGAAGAAATTGTTTAAAAAATGGATTAACAAGTAGACGGCCTTTGGGCGTTCTGACTTGAGGGGTGTTCTAAAAATCTGGTGTAGATGACTGGCTTTTTAGGACACCTCATCGCCATATTATATATATACAATGAAAAGATACGCATTAGTGACAGGAGGTTCGCGCGGCATCGGACGCGCCGTTTGCATCCATTTGGCCTCGATGGGTTTTCCCGTGATCATCAATTACCGCTCTGGACAGGAAGCTGCTGAAGAGACGCTGAAGGCGGTGGAGGACCTGGGCGGAGAAGGCGAACTGCTGCCGTTTGACGTGTCGGACCCAGAGGCCATCGAAAAGGCGCTGGCCGATTGGGAAGAGAAACACCCGGACGACTATATCGCGGTTTTGGTGAACAACGCGGGAATCCGTAAGGACAACCTGATGGTGTTTATGCAGAACGAGGAATGGCACAGCGTGGTGGACACGACGCTCAACGGCTTCTTCTATACGACACGACGACTGCTGAAGAATATGCTGACACACCGCGACGGACGTGTCATTAACATGGCGTCGCTCTCCGGACTGAAAGGCGTGGCGGGACAGGCGAACTATTCCGCTGCGAAGGCTGCCCTGATTGGCGCGACGAAGGCACTGGCACAGGAGGTGGCTCCGCGACGCGTGACGGTGAACGCTGTGGCACCGGGATTTATCGAGACGGACATGACGGCGGACCTCGACGAAAAGAGCCTGAAGCAACTCGTGCCAATGCGACGCTTCGGGAAGGCGGAGGAAGTGGCGGAACTGGTGGGGTTCCTGGCCTCGGAAAAGGCGGGATATATCACTGGGCAGTGTGTGTCGATTAACGGCGGGATGTTTTGAGTTTGTGGTAAAATATTTATGCTGGTAGGATGTTCAAAATCCAGAAAACCCCAAGGTTGGTAGAGAGGCGACAGCGCCCCTGAAAGGGGCTCATATTTAGGGTAGGGGCTTGCCCCT
>OHCB01000471.1_pt1 | contig 15263 bp, 15 predicted proteins | sample 1577501 | NCBI WGS metagenome assembly OHCB01 (sample SAMEA3879582, study PRJEB24766) | human gut metagenome | biome: human-associated habitat; feature: feces | place: USA | collected 1985/1987
AAAGACACCCCTGATGGGTTTCTTTCGTAACTATCTTCCTTTCCGATGGCGGAAGTTTTTCGGTTTTTTTAGACAGTCTTGGCTTTTCCGCGGTTTTCTGAAAAAACTTGCCTGTCCCCCTTGCCAAACAGGGAGAAGTTATTGTATAATAACGCTATATTCGTGAAAAAGGAGTTTTTGTCCCATGATTGAATTTGCCTATGCCGCCACCACGTCCGGCAATGCTCCCGCTGCTGGCGGCGGTATGTCTTCTATCGTGCTGATCGTCCTGATGGTGGCCATTTTCTACTTCATGCTGATCCGTCCGGAGAGCAAGCGGAAAAAGCAGGCCGAGGAAATGCGCAGCTCCCTGCAGAAGGGCGACTGGCTGACCACCATTGGCGGCGTGTATGGCCGCGTCGTGGCCATCACCGACCGCACCGTGGTCATTGAGACCAGCGAGGACCGGGTCCGCATCGAGTTCCTGAAGTCCGCCATCGGCTCCGTGGGTACCCTGGATGAGCAGGCCGCCGCCGCGCAGCGGGGCAGCCGCAAGGCCAAGAAGGGTGCCGAGGCCGAGAAGCCTGTCGAGGCTCCCGTGGAGGCTCCCGCCGAGGAGACCCCCGCCGAGACCGAGAAGGCCGAGGATCAGGAGTAATTTTCCTTCATAAAAAAACCTCCCCTGCATACGCTTAGAAAAAGCGGCAAGGGGAGGTCTTTTTATGTCTGCACTGGGGGCTGTTCTGGGAAAGCGGACCTGGCTGGGGGCGGGCGCTATCCTGCTGGCGGCGGCCGGGGGCTGCGCCCTGGGGGCGCTGCTGGTGGTGAAGGGCGTCCTGCCGGAGGGCGGCGCTCTGGCCTGGGGCTGCGGCTGCTGGGCGTTAGCTGCCTTTGCCGGAGGGCGGGTGGCCGTCTGGGGCAGGGGAGAGGGGACGCTGACGGCGGCTCTGGCCGCCGGTGCGGCGGCGTACCTGCTGGCGTGGCTGGCGGGTGCGGCCATAGGCGACCCGACCTTCCGCACCGGCGGGCTGTACCTGACAGCCGCCATCTTCGGCGGCGCCGGTGCGGCGGGCCTGCTGGGGAGCAGACCCCGAAAAAAGCGCCGGGACGCCAGACCGCCGATCCGAAAGCCTGTCCGGCGGAAATAGGCCCGCCGGAGCGGCGTGGTGAAAATCACGAAAATGCCGCTGCGGCAAAAATTTCCTTGACAGGGGACTATACGAATCGTAATCATGCGTACAGGCAAGATGTGGGGCCAAAGCCGGACCGTCCGGCCCCATATCTTGCTTTTTTCGACCTGAAAAGAGACGACCTGATCCCACGGTTTGCTAGGTTAACATAACACAGTTTACATAACAATTTAACATAACTCACAAATTTGCCGCCACCGCCGAAATAATCCTTGCGCCGGCGGCCGTTTTGGCCTATATTAGAGGACGTCCCTTTTGTTTGGCTTATGGCTTCTATTTGTCCCGCTTGTCTCATAGGATCAGATGAGGTGAGTGTGCAAATGAAGCTGTTTCCCGTAAGGACCCAAGCCCTGCGGCTTCCGGCGCTGGTACTGGTGTGCCTGCTGCTGGTGCTGGGGGCAGTGCTGGGCTTTGCCGTCTGCCGGGCCGTACCCCAGCAGGACCGGCAGGAGCTCAGCGACTATCTGCATCAATATGCCCAGGCCACGGCGGACGGCCGGGGGCCTTCGGCCTCGGCCCTCAGCGTGGCCGCCGCCTATTTCCGCTATCCGCTGGCAGCGGCGCTGCTGGGGCTGACGGCGGCGGGACTGGTGCTGCTGCCGGTTCTGTCGGTGGCCCAGGGCTTTTTTCTGTCGTTTTCCGTCGGCTGCTTTGCCCGGGCTCTGGGCCGGGGCGGCGTATACCTGGCCCTGGCGGCCTTCGGGCCCCGATGTCTGTTTGTTCTGCCCTGCACCCTGCTTCTGACGGTGCAGGGTTTATCCGCCGCCGCCCGCCGCCGGGACGGCCAGAAGGTCCGCCTGACGGAGGGGGCCTACTGGCGCCGGGTGGGGCTGTGCGGCCTGATTCTGCTGATAGGGGCCGCTCTGGAGCTGACCTTCGGCCCCCGGCTGCTGCAATGGGTCATCGCCCGCACACTGTAGAAAGAGAGGAGGAGACGTGTATGCCCGACTATATCGCCCTGTACCGCGCCTATCTGGAGCAGGAGAAGCACGCCTCCCCCAACACCGTCAGCTCCTACGTCCGGGACCTGACCCAGTTCCGGGCGTGGCTGCCCCAGGGCAGCGACCTGCGCCGGGTCAAGCCCGCCGCCGTGGAGGAGTATCTGGCCCACCTGACGGACCAGGGCCGCTCGGCGGCCACCGTCACCCGCAGCGCCGCCTCCATCAAGTCCTTTTACCATTACCTGGTGCTCTCCGGAGCCATGAAGGCCAGCCCCGCCAAGGACGTGGCCGCCGCCAAGGTGGAGCGCAAATGCCCGGAGATCCTGACCGGCCGGGAGGTGGAGCTGTTTCTGGAGCAGCCCAAGTGCGTGGACGAGAAGGGCTATCGGGACCACGCCATGCTGGAGCTGATGTACGCCACCGGCGTCCGGGTGTCGGAGCTGATTGCCCTGAACGTGGAGGACGTGAATCTTCCGGCGGCGTTCCTGCGCTGCGGCGACGAAAAGCGGGAGCGCATCATTCCTCTGTACCCCCGGGCGGTGAAGGCCCTGCGGGACTATATCCAGGTCATCCGTCCCCGCCTGACGGGCCAGGAGGAGACGGCGCTGTTTGTCAACATGAACGGCCAGCGCATGACCCGCCAGGGCTTCTGGAAGCTGGTGAAGCACTACCAGGCCAAGGCCGAGATCACCAAGGACATCACCCCCCACACCCTGCGACACTCCTTTGCGGTGCATCTGCTGGAAAACGGGGCGGACCTGCGCTCCATCCAGGAGATGCTGGGCCACGCAGACATCTCCTCCACACAGATCTACGCCCACATCATCAAGCAGCGCCTGCAGGATGTGTACCGCAAGGCGCACCCCCTGGCCTGATAGGATTGAACCACAGCGCAGCAAAAAACTGCTGCGCTGTGTTGCATTTCACCCGAACATTTGTTATAATAAAATGATATCTTGGTGGAGGAGCAGCCATGCGCATTTTAGGGATCGACCCCGGCGTGGCCACCGTGGGCTTCGGCGTGATCGAGGCCCAGGCAGGCCGCCAGCAAATGATACAATACGGGGCCATCACCACCCCGGCCGGTCAGCCGCTGGCCGCCCGGCTGGTGCAGATCGCCCAGGACATGGAGACCCTCATCACCCAGTTTCAGCCCGATGAAATGTCCATCGAGGAGCTGTTTTTCAGCAAGAACATTACCACCGGCATCGCCGTGGCCCATGCCCGGGGCGTCATTCTGTACACCGCCGAGCGCCTGCACCTGCCGGTGTATGAATACACTCCCATGCAGATCAAGCAGGCCGTGGTGGGCTATGGCCTGGCCGACAAGCACCAGGTCATGGACATGACCCGTCGGCTTCTGAAGCTCAGGTCCATCCCCCGGCCCGACGACGCCGCCGACGCCCTGGCCATCGCCATGTGCCACGCCCGCAGCGCCACCAGTCTGCTGCGGCGGAAGGACCCGGATGTAAAGGAGACCGTCTGATATGTTTTACTATGTAAACGGTACTGTGGCCGAAACCGGCCCCAACCTGGCCGTCATCGACTGCGGCGGCGTGGGATACGCCTGTGCCACCACCAACTATACCCTGTCCCAGCTGAAAAAAGGGGAGCGGGCCAAGCTGTATACCCATCTCCACGTCCGGGAGGACATTTTCGAGCTGTACGGCTTCTCCTCCCAGGCGGAGCTGAACAGCTTCCGGATGCTCATCGGCGTCTCCGGCGTGGGGCCCAAGGCGGCCCTGTCCGTTCTGTCCGCCACCACGCCCCAGAATCTGGCCCTGTCCATCGTCACCGGCGACGAGAAGGCGCTGACCGCCGCCCCGGGCATCGGGAAAAAGATCGCCCAGCGCATCATCCTGGAGCTGAAGGACAAGCTGGCCAAGGAGCAGAGCAGCTTCTCCGCCCAGGGCGGGGGAGCGGTACCCGTATCCCTGCCCGGCGACAAGGGCAACGAGGCGGCGGCGGCTCTGGCGGTGCTGGGCTACGGGTCCCAGGAGATCAGCCTGGCCCTGAAGGGCGTCGACATGGACGCCCTGCCCCTGGAGGAGATCATCCGTCAGGCGCTGAAGAAAATGGTACGGTAAGGAGGCAGGCCCATGAGCATCGACTTCGGAACGGATATTTACGAGGAGCCCCTTGTTTCCAAGAGCTTCCTGCCGGAGGACAGCGGCGAGCTGTCCCTGCGCCCCCACACCCTGCGGGAATACATCGGCCAGCAGAAGGCCAAGGAGAATCTGTCCGTTTTCATCGAGGCGGCCCGCCGCCGGACGGAGCCTCTGGACCATGTGCTGCTCCACGGCCCCCCGGGCCTGGGCAAAACCACCCTGGCCGGCATCATCGCCGCCGAGATGGGGGTGAACATCCGCATCACCTCCGGCCCCGCCATTGAAAAGCCCGGCGACCTGGCGGCGCTGCTGACCAACCTCAGCGAAAACGACATTCTGTTTGTGGACGAAATCCACCGTCTGAACCGCTCCGTGGAGGAGATCCTGTACCCCGCCATGGAGGACTACGCCATCGACATCATCATCGGCAAGGGCCCGTCTGCCAACTCCATCCGGCTGGACCTGCCGAAGTTTACCCTCATCGGGGCCACCACCCGGGCCGGGCAGCTGTCCGCCCCTCTGCGGGACCGCTTCGGCGTCACCCTGCGGCTGGAGCTGTACACCCCGGAGGAGCTGGCCCTGATCGTCACCCGCAGCGCCGGGATCCTGAACGTCCCCATCCAGCCGGAGGGGGCCATGGAGATCGCCCGCCGCTCCCGGGGCACCCCCCGCATCGCCAACCGTATGCTGCGCCGGGTCCGGGACTTTGCCCAGGTCAAGGGCAACGGCACCATTACCCGGGAAATGGCGGACCACGCCCTTCAGGCTCTGGAGATCGACTATCTGGGCCTGGACCCGGTGGACCGCCGGATGCTCCGGGCCATCATCGAGAATTACGGCGGCGGCCCCGTGGGTCTGGATACCCTGGCCGCCACCATCGGCGAGGAGTCCGTGACCCTGGAGGACGTGTATGAGCCGTATCTGATGCAGCTGGGCTTCCTGACCCGGACCCCCCGGGGCCGCTGCGTTACCCGTAAGGCATACGAGCACCTGCACATGGACTTTATGGGCCAGGAACAGCTGGAATTATAACGAATAGGAGAATCGGAATATGGGAAAACTCTTTGGCACCGACGGCATCCGCGGCATAGCGGGGCAGACCCTGACGGCGGAGCTGGCATTTCATGTGGGACAGGCTGTGGCCGCCGTCCTGACGGAGGAAAAGGGCAGCCGTCCCCTCATCACCATCGGCAAGGACACCCGCATTTCCTCCGATATGCTGGAGGCGGCCCTGATGGCCGGTATCTGCTCCGTAGGCGGCGACGTGATGCCCCTGGGCACCATCCCCACCCCGGCGGTGGCCTTTCTGACGGTGCAGCAGCAGGCGGACGCCGGTATCGTCATCTCCGCCTCCCACAACCCCTATGCCTACAACGGCATCAAGGTCTTCAACGCCCAGGGCTACAAGCTCTCCGATGAGATGGAGCAGCGTGTGGAGGACCTGATCCTGAACCATGCGGAGCTTCCGGCCTCCGTGGACGGCGCCGTGGGCCGCCGCCACCACGGTATGCACGCCCTGCACAGCGCCTATGTGCAGCATCTGCTGGGCAGCATCGACTGCGACCTGACCGGTCTGCGGGTGCTGGTGGACTGTGCCAACGGCGCGGCCAGCGCCACCGCGCCGGACCTGTTCCGGGCGCTTCCGCTTCAGGCGGACTTCATCCACACGGAGCCTGACGGCGTCAACATCAACAACGGCTGCGGCTCCACCCATCTGGAGTCCCTGGCCCGGGGCGTCGTTTCCGGCGGGTATGATCTGGGCATCGCCTTCGACGGCGACGCCGACCGCTGCCTGCTGGTGGACGAGCAGGGGAATACCATCGACGGCGACAAGGTCATGGCCGTCTGCGCCTCCGAGCTCAAGCGCCAAGGGAAGCTCTCCGGCAACACCGTGGTGGCCACCGTCATGTCCAACCTGGGTCTGCACGAATATTGCCGGGAAAACGGGCTGGATTTGGTGTGCACCGCCGTGGGCGACCGCCATGTGCTGGAGCGGATGCTGGCCGACGGCTTCGCCATCGGCGGTGAGCAGTCGGGCCACACCATCTTCCGGGCGTATGCCACCACCGGCGACGGCGAGCTGACGGCTCTGCAATTTTTGCAGACCCTCCGCCGCAGCGGCGTCCCCGCCTCCCAGCTGGCCGCCCGCTGCCCCCAGTATCCCCAGGAGCTCATCAACGTGGAGGTCCCCCATACCCCCGGGGTCAAGGAGCGCATCATGGCCGATGAATCCCTGCGGCAGGAGACCCGCCGCTGGGAGGAAAAGCTGGGCGGCCAGGGCCGCATTCTCATCCGTCCCTCCGGCACCGAGGCCCTGATCCGGGTGATGGTGGAGGCGAAAACCACGGAAATTGCCCATCAGGTGGCCTCCGTTTTGGCTGATTTCATAAAAAAACTGTGATTTTCATCACAGGATACACAAATTTCCCAAGAAGGCTTGACAAATTATTTAGTGAAAAGGTATAATGTCTATGGTTTTGGATACTGGACTTCGCTATGACCAATTAGAAAACCTGTCCGACGAGGAACTTTGTTCCTTGATTCGTGCAGGGCAGCGTCAGGCGGAGGACGTTTTAGCCACCCGGTATCATTGGCTGGTCCGTTCCTGTGCCCGCCCGTATTTTCTCATCGGCGGCGACAGCGAGGACCTGATGCAGGAGGGAATGTTCGGCCTGATCAAGGCCATGCGGGAGTTTGATCCCCAGCGCTCCCCACTGTTCCGGCCCTTCGCCGGGCTCTGCATCCATCAGCAGGTGTGTTCCGCGCTCCGGCGGGATGCCAGCCAGAAGAACGCACCGCTTAACCAATCCGTCCCCTTGAATCCCTCGCTTCTGAACGCAAATTCCATCTTCGCGCAGGTCGATCCCGAGCGTTTGCTGATCGACAGAGAAAAGGCTGCCAGTCTGCTGGAGAATACCCGCAAACAGTTGTCCGCTTTCGAGGAAAAGATTTTAGGGTTATTTTTGGACGGTCTTGCTTATGGCGAGATCGCGGAAACCGTTGGCAAGCCCATCAAATCGGTGGACAACGCCGTGCAGCGGATTCGCCGCAAAGTGGCGCGGCAGCTTTCATCCGGCGATATCAGCAACAGCTGAACGCAATATATTTCATCTCAAAGAGAGGGTAAAATCATGTACGAAGACAAGACTTTGGTTTGCAAGGAGTGCGGTAAGGAGTTCGTGTTCACCGCCGGTGAGCAGGAGTTCTATGCTGAGCGCGGCTTCCAGAACGAGCCCCAGCGCTGCAAGGCTTGCCGCGACGTTCGCAAGAACGCCGCCCGCGGCCCCCGGGAGTTCTTCACCGCCACCTGCGCTGCCTGCGGCGGCGAGGCCCGCGTGCCCTTCGAGCCCAAGAGCGACCGTCCTGTTTATTGCAGCGACTGCTTCGCCAAGATGCGCGAGAACGGCTAATCGCTGATTCAGTAAATTGCAAAAGCGGCTGTCCACCGAGGTGGACAGCCGCTTTTTACTTCAAGTCGGGTATCAGCCCTCCCGCACATAGTCATAGGCCGTACGCAGGGTGCCGCTGGAGGCGTAGATATTCCCGCATTTCCGGAAGCCGTAGCCCTCAATGGCGGCCTGCATGGCGCGGTTATCCGCGTGGGTGTCCACCCGCACATAGTCGGAAAGCCCGGTGCAGAAGTTGAAACAGGCCCGGGACACGCCGCGGACTGTACCGTTTGAGGCCAGGCGGTGGATGGTGCCGTAGGGCCGGTCCGCGTGCCACCGTCCGTTCAGCAGCACCTGATAGGTGGGTTCGTCGCCGATGATGAAGGAAAAGGTCCCCACAACGGTTCCATTCTCCGTGAGCACATAGCTGTCGCCCCGGGCAATGTCCGGCAGCAGCTCGGGAAGCCCCGGATAGCCGCCGCCCCACTGGGTGGGATTGCCGTGGGCGGCCATGTACGCCTTGGCGGCCCGGAAGATCTCCAGAATGGCGGGGACGTCATCGGCCGTGCTCTTTCGGATCTCCATGGCGTTATTGCTCCGTGCTCTTGTTGGCGAAAATGACGCCCAGGGTGATCAGCACCGCCCCCAGGATGCTCATCCAGCTGATTTTCTCGTCCAGCAGCAGCCAGCCCACCACCACGGTGACAAAGGGGGAGGCGTACAGGTAGTTGTTGGTGACCACCACGCCCAGGCGCTTGAAGGCGATGTTCCAGATGGCGAAGCACACGGCGTTGCCGAATACGCCCAGAAACAGCCAGGAGATCAGGATATTGGGCTGGGTGAACAGGGGCGTCAGACTGGGCAGACCGTCCGTCAGCAGCACCAGAGGCAGGGAGGTCAGGAAGGCCCACAGGAACACCCGGCGGGTCACCAGGAAGTTGTCATACCGCTCGGTATACCGCTTCACCAGGATGGAGTATACCGCCCACATCAGGGCGGCGGCCAGGGCCAGCAGGTCCCCCAGAGGGCTCAGGTGGAAGGACAGGGTGCCGTTGAGCACCACCAGCACCACACCGGCAATGGCCACCACCGCGCCGATGTATACCAGCTTTCCCAGCTTTTCGCCCTTCCGGGAGAACAGCTGGGCCAGGATCACCGTCAGGATGGGGGACATGGACACCAGAATGCTGACGTTGGCGGCGGATGTGTGGGCCGCGGCGGTGTTCTGCAGGAAGAAGTAGAAGCTGCCGCCGGTGATGCCGATGAGGATGAACATCAGCTCGTCCTTCCAGGGGAGCTTCATGGTTTTGGGCCGCAGGGCCCACAGGGTCAGGTATGCAAGCCCCATCCGCAGGGGGATGATCTGGGTGGGGGTGTAGGTCGTCAGCATGACCTTGGTCAGCACGAAGCAGCTGCCCCAGACCAGGATGGTGAACAGGGCATAAATATGCCCCAGGGTTTTCTTTTTCATGGTTCTTCTCTCCTCTTTCTATCCTCGCGTTGGTTTGCGGACCCGCAAAATGCCCGGCACTGCCGGGCATTTTGCTTGGGTTTAGATTACCTGTGTCAATCCTGGGGCAGGGTGGGGGTCTCGCCGTTCAAAACCTGCTGGATCAGGCCCTTGGCGGTGTTGATCTGTGTGGCGTCGGGCCACATGACCCACAGCTCCTCGCCTCCGGCGGAATAGCACGGCTCCATGCCGCCCTCGCCGCTGACAGAGTAGCTGGTGATGTTCCAGTGAACGTTGTCCCGCAGCTGCATCTGCACCAGGCTGCTGATGTCCTCATAGGTCAGGCTGGTGATGAAGGAGGTGGACACGGCGTCCAGCACCTTCTGATAGCCCTTGAGGATGGCGGGGGAGGAGGCCTTATCCACGATGGCACGGATCACGGCCATCTGGTTCTTGCCCCGCTGGTTGTCGCCGTCGTCAAAGGCGTGGCGCTCCCGGGCGAAGCACAGGGCCTGCTCGCCGTTGAGGTGGTTGATGCCCTTGGTAAAGGTGTAGCCCGCCATGTGGACGCCGTCGCCGTTTTCGTTGGGCACCTCCATGCCCACGGTAGTAAACTCATAGTCGGAGTTTACGTCCACGCCGCCCAGGGCGTCCACGATCTTCTTCAGTCCGGCGAAGTTCACCCGGGCGTAGTAGTCCGCCTTCACGCCGTAGAGATTCCCCAGAACGGCGGCGGACTCGTCGATGCCGTACATACCGGCGTGGGTCAGCTTGTCCCGCTGGCCGTTGCGGGCCAGGGGCACATAGTAGTCCCGGGGGGTGTTGATCAGCAGGATCTGGTGGATCCGGGGATGGATCACCGCCAGAATGTTCACGTCGCTGAGGCTCTGGATATTGATGTCCGAGCTGCGGGCGTCGATGCCGCTGCAATAGACGACGAAGGGCTGGGAGGTGATGGAAGCGTTGGGCTTGATGGGCTCCAGCTCCTTGGTGGTGCTGAACTCATAGATGATGCGGGTGTCCTGGGTGAAGGTGCTGTAATCGTCCAGCGAATCCAGGGCGGTGAGATAGCCGGAATTGAGGATGATGGCCCCTGCGTTTCCGTCGTACAGGGCGTCCGCCAGGGAGGTCAGCTCCGAATAGGTGGTGGTGTCCACCTTGCCGCCCAGACCGTCCTTGATGTCCTCCAGCAGGGCACTGGTGTTGTCGGCGCTGATGTCGGCGTCCTGGCTGAGAATGCCGAAGGTGTAGCCCACGGTGTCGCCGATGCTGCGGGCGGGATCATCCGCCATGACCACCACATAGGAGGTAGTTTTTTGCAGGTTCTTGCCGGCGATGGCCAGCAGGGCACTTTTGCCGGAGGCGGCGGCCACAGAGCCATACAGCATCAGACCCGAAAGGATCACCGCCAGCAGGCCGCACACCAGCTTGCTGGTCTTGACCCGGCGGATGGGCAGCTGGATGATCACATGGCCCGCGTTGATCAGAAGCAGCACGATCTCGATGAGAATCAGATAGAGGTCCGTCAGCAGCTTGGTGGACATCAGCTGCACCAGCAGCACCAGGCTGCAGATCATCAGCAGGCCCATGGCCGCCAGACCGAACCAGTCGGCACTGGTGCGGCAGAGCCGGCGCCGTCTGCGGCGGGGCTGTTCTTGTTCGTTCATAAGCGTTTCATCCTTTCTGCGTCAGGGCTTCACAGTGGGCGTCTCGCCCCGGAGAACCTGCTGGATCAGGTCCTGGGCAGTGGCGACCATCCGTTCATTGGGCAGAACCACGGCGTACCGGGCGTCATTTCCCAGACTGTAGCAATAGTCGGCGCTGTTTTCACCGGCAAGGCCGTATGTAGTGATGTTCCAGCCGGACATATCCTGCAGCTGCATCTTCACCAGGGAGATGATGTCCTCCTTGGGCATATTGGTGGCGATGGAGTCGGAGGCGGCGGCCAGCACATCCTGATAGCTCTTGAGAATGGCCGGGGAGGCGGCCTTATTGACGATGCCCTGGATCACCAGCATCTGGTTGCGGCCCCGCTGCATATCGCCGTCGTCAAAGGCGTCCCGCTCCCGGGCGAAGGCCAGGGCCTGGCGGCCGTCCAGGTGGTTCAGCCCCTGCTGGAAGGAGTAGGCGGCGAAGTGGAAGTTGCCGCTGCCGTCCTCGTCGGGCACCTCCATGCCCACAGTGTTGAAGGCCACGTCCGAGTTCACGTCGATGCCGCCCAGGGCGTCGATAACGCCCACAAGCCCCGCAAAGTGGACCCGGGCGTAATAGTTCACGTCCACGTTATACAGCTGCTCCAGGCCCTTGATGGACTCCTCAATGCCGTAGAGGCCGAAGTGGGTGAGCTTATCCTTCTGGCCCTTGGAGGGCAGCGTCAGATAGTAGTCCCGGGGGGTGCTGACCAACAGAATCTGGTGGGTGGAGGGGTTCACAACAGCCAGAATATTGGTATCGCTGCGGCTGTTGAGGGGAATATAATCCACCCGCTCATCGGTGCCGCTGCAATACACCACGAAGGGCTCCCGGGAAATGTTGGCGTTGGGGGCAATGGGCTCTGCATCCGGGTTGTCAATGGAGAACCGGTAAATGACCTTGGTGTCCTTGGAGAAGCTCTGATACCCCTCCGTGCCCTTCAGGACGGAGAAATAGCTGTTGTTGAGGATGATGGCGTCCACCTGCTTATTCAGCAGAGCATCGGCCAGCTGGGGCAGGGTGCCGAAGGTTTCGGTCTGCACCTGGCCCAGGCCGTCCTCGATGTGGGACAGCAGGGCGTCGGTGTTCTCCCGGTCCATGGCCTCCAGGATTCCATAGGTATAGCCGAAGGTATCGTTGACGGTTTCGGCCTTGTCATCCGCCCGAACCACCACGGAAACGGTGGTCTTGGAGGAGCCGCCGGAGGTAATGTTGGACAGGAACTTCATAAAGGAGCCGGCGGCGGTGGAGGTGAAGATCATGGCGGCAGACAGCGCCAGGGCCACCACGGAGCAGGCCAGCTTCCCGGCCACGCTGCGGCGCACCGGCAGCTGCACAAAGGCGTGCAGTCCGTTGAGAAGCACCAGCACCAGAATGAACACGACGGTCAGCATCGTGGTCAGCACTCCGGCGTCCAGCACCCGCACCAGCAGGATCACGCTGCACACCAGCATGCACAGCAGGGCCAGCAGTCCCAGCCAATCTGCCGGGCCCCGGCTTCCGCCCCGGGAACCGTAATAGGATGAATAGGCATTTCTGCGATGATAACTCATGGGTTTTCTCCTTGTTTTTTCTCTATATCTTTTTGCGTGTGCCGCTCAGGGGAGCTGAGGCGTTTCGCCGGACATGACCTGGCGGATGAGCTCTTTTGCGGTATTGACGGTGTCCATATTGGGGCGCATGACCCAAGCGGCATCGCCCAGAGCATAGCAATACGAGGTATCGCCAGAGCCGGATACGGCGTAGCTGGTGACGTGCCAGCCGGACATATCCTGCAGCTGCATCTGCACCAGGGAGGCGATGTCGTCATAGCTCAGGCTGGTGATGAACGCATCGGACAGGGAGGACAGCAGCGTCTGATAATTTTTCAGCACGGCAGGGGAGGAGGCCTTGCTGATAATGGCCTGAATCACGGCCATCTGGTTTTTGCCCCGCTGGTTGTCGCCGTCGGCGAAGGCGTACCGCTCCCGGGAGAAGCACAGGGCCGCCTCACCGTTCAGGTGATTGACACCCTCGGTGAAGTTATAGCCACCCATGGAGAAGGTCTTGGTGGAATATACGTCCACGCCGCCCAGAGCGTCCACGATCTTGGTGAGACCGGCGAAGTTCACCCGCATATAGAAGGACGTGTGGGTGCCGTAGAGATTGTCCAGGGTCTGCATGGACTCGCCGGTGCCATAGATCCCGGCGTGGGTCAGCTTGTCCAGCTGGCCGTTGTGGGCCAGAGGCAGATAGTAGTCCCGGGGGGTATTCACCAATAGGATCTGCCGGGTGGTTGGATTCACCACCGCCAGAATGTTCACATCGCTGCGGCTGGTGATGTTGATGTTGCTGCTGCGGGCGTCGATGCCGCTGCAATAGACCACGAAGGGGTCCTTGGTCACGTCCACCGGGGCGTTGGTATCCGCCGGGGTGGGCTCCACGGTTTTGGTCGTGGTGTATTCATACAGAATCCGGGTGCGGTCGGAGAAGTCGGCATAGCCCTCCTGCTCCTCCAGCAGGGGGATATACCCCTTGTTCAGCAGGATGGCCCCCACCTGGTCGTCGTACAGAGCGTCGGTCAGCAGGGCAGGGGAGGCGTATGCCGTGTGCTCTGCCGCTCCCAGCTTCTCCTGCAGCTGCTGCAGCAGGGACTGGGTGTTCTCGGTATCCCGGTCCTCCAGAATGCCCAGCAGATAGCCCTTGATGTCGTCAATGCTTTGAGCGGGGTCATCGGTATTGACGATGACGCAGGTAATGTCGGTCTCGGCGGATTTATCGGCGATGTCAGTAATGGCGTGCTGCACGGAACCAAGAGCCACCGCGCCATAGAGCATGGCGGCGGCCAGCACCAGGGCCACGATGCCGCAGGCGATCTTGCCGCCGGTTTTCTCCCGGCGGGGCAGCTGGACCCAGCCGTGCAGACAGCTGAGCACCAACAGCACCCCGGCTGCCAGCAGCAGCTGGCCGGTGGGCAGGAACTTGGTGGATATCAGCCGCACCACCAGCACCGTGCTGCAGATCACCAGCACGGCGAAGGCGACCAGGCCGAACCAATCCGCCCCGCTGCGGCGGGGGGAGGAGGTCTTTTCGGTTGTCATAGCGTGTCTCCTTTGCAATGGGATAAGTCGCCGGTGCGCCGCTTCGCAAAGCACACCTATTATAACAGTCTCCTATTATATATCCTGCGGCCGCAAATTTCCATCCCAAATTGTAACAATTTTATGAATTTCCCCATATTTACCAGCCTGCTTCCCGGTTTCATACGGTAAAACGGTTGAAGCGGCGGAAAAAATGTGGTATGATGAACTACACTGTCGGACCCGGCGCGGAACACTGGGTCCGGAATATGAGGAGGAAAACAGATATGAAGGCAGCGCTTGTTATCATGGCGGCCGGGCTTGGCTCCCGCTATGGCGGAAATAAACAGGTGGACGGCGTAGGCCCCAGCGGCGAAATTCTGATGGAATACTCCATCCACGACGCCATCCGGGCGGGCTTCACCAAGATCGTGTTCATTATCAAAAACGATATGCAGAACCTGATGCGCAGCCTCTGCGGCGACCGGATCGCCGGGCTGACGGCCCGGGACGGGGAGCCGGTGGAGGTGTGCTACGCCGTGCAGGACTATTCCAGCCTGCCGGCCTTCTATACCGTGCCCGCCGGGCGCAGCAAGCCCTTTGGCACTACCCACGCCGTGCTGTGCGCCCGGCCCTATGTGCAGGAGCCTTTCTGCGTCATCAACGCCGACGACTATTACGGCGTGGACGCCTACCGGGCCATCTATGAGGAGCTGGGCCGTCTGCCGCAGCAGGGGAAGGCCACCATGGTGGGCTATCTGCTGAAAAACACTGCCAGTCTCCACGGCACCGTGTCCCGGGGCGTCTGCAAGGTCAAGGACGGGAAGCTGGACACCATTCAGGAGGCGCTGAAGGTCCAGCTTTATCCCGACGGACACCTGACGGATCTGGACACCGACACGGACCTGGCCCCGGATACGGTGGTCTCCATGAACTTCTGGGGCTTCATGCCCTCGATCTTCCCGGCGCTGCGGACCTATTTTGAGAACTTCCTCCGGGGGCTGCCTGATGACGCGGTGAAGGCGGAGTGCCTGCTGCCGCTGATGGTGGGCGAGGAGTTGAAGGCGGGACGCATGACCGTTTCCGTGCTCCATTCCAAGGACCGCTGGTTCGGCATGACCTACCGTGAGGACCGGGCCCGTGTGGCGGAGGACCTGCGGCAGCTCCACGAGTCCGGCGTGTATCCGCCCTCTCTGCGGGACTGAATAGAAGAATACCCATTGGCCCGGAGGCAGGACGGCGGTCCCGCTTCCGGGCTGATGTCTTTATTGTGAAAAATTTGTCACCAAATTGTTATTGAATTTTTTCCAAATTGTATCGACTTTTTTCGGTAAAAAGTGTCTAATAGGAGATGCATTGCGTTTACATAATGTCAAGCGCTGAAGGAAAGGGGGGAATGTGTCCGTGACAGGTAAGCGTATGAGGAAAAATCCGCATGGCTGGATGCTGGCTGCG
>OHCB01000477.1_pt1 | contig 15200 bp, 8 predicted proteins | sample 1577501 | NCBI WGS metagenome assembly OHCB01 (sample SAMEA3879582, study PRJEB24766) | human gut metagenome | biome: human-associated habitat; feature: feces | place: USA | collected 1985/1987
AATGATACAAATATAGAACAATTAAGTAAGGTATCACACTTATCGAAGGAGGAAAATTATTTTAAATGGGAGAAGATTACATATAATGAGAAGTATCAACAGAATAAAATAACAAACGCCGATAAAGCCCTTTTAAAGACTCTACCGGCGTAAGTTCACCTATTTAAAAAATCAGAATTCCAAGTCAGCCAACTGAGGATTATGGTCGGAAAGTAAAGCTTCCGGTACTTCAGCCGGTATTTCACAACTCTTCACCAGAACTTGCGGAGTGACAAAGATGAAATCAATCTTTTCACAATCCTCGGCCGGGATACGGGCAAAATCATGAAAAGTATAATCAACGCCGGTCACACGGGCAGCCGTCTTATAAGCATCCTTCATCACAAACTCGTTGGTGGTGATTGTTTCGTATGCATCGCTCGCATCGGTCACATTAAAGTCGCCCGTAACCACTGCGGGACGTTCGCCTACGATCTCTTTTATCTTACGGATAATGAGCAATGCGCTTTGACGGCGGGCCTCTTCACCCACATGGTCAAAATGAGTATTGACAGCCATGAATATCTTTCCGGTAGCCTTGTCCTTAAATTTTGCCCAAGTGGCGATACGGACACAAACCGCATCCCATCCCATCATTCCTACGCTATCGGGATTTTCGGCCAACCAGAAAGTATTGGAGTCCAACACCTCATATTTGTCCTTACGATAGAAAAGCGGCGCATATTCACCTGCTGTCTTCCCGTCATCACGTCCCACACCGATACCATCGTATTCGGGCAAGCCTGCGCGAAGATCCTGAAACTGGTTATGCAAGACTTCCTGCATACCGACAATATCCAGCTCATGGTCCTTAATAAACTGGCACACACGGTCTTTCCGATATTGCCAATTGTTCAAACTGTCCTGCGGATTGTCGTAACGGATATTAAAAGTAGCCCAACGAACGTCGGTCTTCTTCTCTTCCGCACAGCCGCCCAATAACAGGACGGCTGCCAATAAAAATAGAATTTGCTTCATTTTGTTTCTTTTTATGTTCCCTAGGATACAAAGATAGCAATTTCTAGCGGAAATTATTCGGAGTATGCCACTGACCTCTATCATTCATCGTATCGGCCACATCCCACCATACACGGCTACCCTGATTCACATTGCCCGGTTTATTGGGGTTACGGGACTCGCTGTTAGGATAGTTGATGCGTTTGATAAGCTTGCCGGACGCCACTTCTCCATTGGAATTGTTTCCATTGACCGGAGCCAGCAGATAACGCGGATAGTCGGTACGGCGCACTTCCGCCCATCCCTCATTTCCATTCGGGAAAACGGCAATCCACTTCTGAGTAATAATCTGTTCCAACTGTTCTTCCTTGCTACCACCGGTAAATGCTTTTACGCCATCCAGATGACTGATGTATTCATTGGCCTTGTCCGCATCAATTTCATAATAATCCATAGATGCCTTGATACCTTTCAAATAAAGGGCTTCGGCTGTTTCATCCACCAATGACGGCCAGCGCAATGCCGCTTCCGCTTTCAGGAACAAGCTTTCAGCATAACCCATCCAGACAATTTCACGAGCCAGATTCCACCAATAATCCTTGTTCATGGCATCAGATGACAGAATACAGCGGTTGGCAGAATATCTGTTCAGATAAGAACCGCCTACATTGGTTTCTCCATTCATCACTCCGTTGAAATCTCTCTTCAGATTCTCTGTAGGAAGCGGACTGGTAGTCAACGAATCAAACGGAGTAGGACGGAACCATAAAACTTCACAACGAGGGTCGAGATAACAGTTCTCAGAACTCTCATTGAAAGTAACGGCATCGGCTGCCGCACCTTCTTTCAAGGCCTGATTCTTATAGGCCCGTTCCATTTCTTTCGACAATACAGCATTGCCGGTCCAACTGAACAACAACGCGTAGATATTTTCATTACCGCCGGCGATATACTGACGTTTCGGAGTCTGCTTCATATTGTCATCCTGACTTTGCATCAAACCGGCAGGGTCTGTCAAAGCCGCCTTTGCCTGAGTCTGGGCCAAAGCCGGGTCTACATTGGATACACGCAAAGCAAGGCGCAAACGCAGTGTATTGGCAAAACGACGCCATTTGTCCACATCACCCCCATAACATTTGTCATTGTCACCTAAATCATACTGACTGACAGCAGGAAGATTTTCCTGATGCAACTCTGTTATTGCCTGATCCAACAGCTGGAAAAGGATATTATAAACTTCCTTTTGAGGTGTATAGGTCACATTTTCTTCCGGTGGCATGGCTCCCTTCACATAGTAGGCTACAGGAATATCTCCGTAAGTGTCCGTCTGCATGGACAACAAGAAAGCATAATAAATACGGGTGATATAGAATGCCGTATGGTAATAATCCTTATTGCAGAAATAGAATGTCTTGACCAATTGGCTGTATTCCGAAGTGCTGCGGTCATCATAGAAATGCTTCCAGCGGCTGGCCGACCATCCATCCGTATAAGAATAGGTAGGTGCCTGATTCACAAAGCCGCTGACATTGTTTCCCCAATAACCGGCATAGATATCATGAGTCAGATTGGTTGTTGTCTGATAATCATTGTAAGGACCTTCGTAGGTGAAATTGGCAAAAATACTTCCGATAGCACCTTCCATCCCTTTCAAACTTGCCATGGCATGTTCCGTCAAAGTATAATCAATATCTATACCGTCGGCCGATACATTCTCCACAGTCGGGTCGTAAATCGGTGCGTAAGGATTTGTATTCAATTCCTCAAAATCATGGCATCCGGCCAGAGCCAGCAATGAGCATAAGGCTACGGATTTATATAATTTGATTTTCATAATCAGTTTTTCCTTTTAATTAATTAGAAACCTAAGTTGATAGAAATACCGAAAGTACGTGTAAACGGCAACGATGCATAGTCAATGGCTTGTGAGAACATCGTAGTGTCATAGCCACCTTCGGGGCTTGTACCCGGTGTGTGCTTCATCAGATAGCACAAGTTACGTGCAACAAATGAAACATTCAGCGAGTTGACAGGAGTCTTCTTCAGCATAGATGAGGGGAATGAATAGCCGATTGACAATTCTTTCAGCTTAATGAAAGAAGCATCGTAGATGAAATCCTCAGCCTGCAATGCACCATAGTATTCTGAAGCGGACACCTGTTTTGTATTCACCTCGCCTGACTCTGTCACACCGGGGAATACCATCATATAGTTGTTTTCCTCACCACGGTTCAAGGTACGTTTAGCCAAACCGTTTCCGGTAGCCAGCATCTCGGAATAAGAGAAGATATCACCACCGAATTTCATATCAAACAGTGCGGACAGTGTAATCCCCTTATAAGTAAAGGTAGGAGATACAGACATGGTCAGCTTTGGCTGGATATTACCGATAGGTTTGTTCACATATTCGGACTCATTGGTCACAGTCATGGGCAACCCATTTTCATTTACGATAATATCACCGTTTTCATTGCGCTTATAAAGCGATGTAGCATAAATCTCGCCTAATTTGTGTCCGGCGCGTGTACCTACTTTTACAGGGAAGTTTCCGTCACCGTTAAAGAACATATAGTTCACATTTTCTTCCGGAGCCAGTTCTTTCACCTTCGATACGTTGTGAGCCATATTCACATTCAAGTCAAAAGCAAAATCCTTTGTTTCTACCAGAGTGGAATACAACATCAGTTCCACGCCTTGATTGGTTACCATACCTGCATTTACCCATTGTCCGCCACTCCAGGGAGCTGCTGCGGGTACTTTCATAATCTGGTTCTTTGTCTTGCTGTAATAATAAGTAAAATCAAATCCCAGGCGATTGTTCAAGAACTTCATATCCAGACCCGCTTCGTAAGAAGTCGCGATTTCAGGCTTCAACTGGTCGTTCATCTTCACATTGTCTTTGGTCGGGGTCAATACACCATTATCGAATTTGAAAGAGTAGGTATTGTATAACTGATAAGGGCTTGTATCCTTACCTACCTGTGCGGCAGACAGACGTGCCTTGGCAAATGTCACCCAGCTTGGCAACGGTTTGTCGATAGAGCGCAAGAAGTCCGACACTACGAAACTGAGGTTGGCAGACGGATAGAAGAAAGAATTGTTACCTGACGGAAGAGTGGATGACCAGTCGTTACGGGCTGTCAAATCCAAAGACAGATATTCCTTCCACGCCATCTGTACAGAGCCGAACACCGAGTTCATGGCACGCTTGTAGCCATCCTCACTACCGGTTCTCAACAAATTGGCCGCATTCAGCATCCAGTTACCTTTGTCCACCATATTACCTACGCCCACGCCCAAAGTTTCCGAACGCTGGTACATAAAGTTACCACCGACATTGAAGCCCAGACGGAAGTTATCAGTCAACTGACGGTCACCCATCAAAATGACTTCAGCATTTGACTCGAAGAAGTTTTCTTCACTACGGTCCATTGAATCATTCGTAATCATGGAAGTATTGGCTTCTCCATTGATACCATCCCCCGCATTGGTGCTTTGCACTCTGGTACGGTAGTAGTCAAAAGCGTATTTGGCAGATAGATGCAGCCAATCAGTGAAATTGATTTTCATGCTATAATATCCGAAAGCACGCCAACGTTCATCCGAATTCTGACGCTGATGCAATACATAATAAGGATTACGGATACTGGCAGTAGGCCCTGTCCAATTCACATGCGCATGAGTTTCATCAGAATATTGTTTCAAGTCATCCAGACGGACGTTGTTAGGGATTCTCATCAACTGGGAAATAGCACCGTAATCTCCATACAGTGGACGGTTATCGGCTTTTGTACGTGAAAGAGAAATTTTTCCGTCCATAGACACCCATTTGTTCAATTCCGTTCCTGCATTCAGATCGGCATTCACACGGCTCAAACTTTCAGTGGGGAATACACCGTCATTGTCGGAGTATCCGAAAGAAGTACGGAAATGTGATTTCTCTGTACCGTTGCTGATAGATACGTTATGCGTATGTGAAAAACCGGTATCAAAATAATCTTTCAACTTATCCCCATAGTTAGAGTAAGCGTAAGTTTCTCCGTTCCAAGCCTCTTTCATGCTTCCATCCAATACCGGGCCCCAGCTTCCGCTATCCGTTTTGTCATACACCGCAGTCTTGGCATCTTTTGTATCAATATGTCCTTGTCCGTAACGGCGTTGCATATCCAATGTCTCGCCGATAGCTGTCCAAGTGAAATTACCACTATAACGGATTCCGAAACCATCCTTCTTACTGCCTTTCTTTGTCGTAATCAAGATAACGCCATTACCTGCACGTGAACCGTAAAGAGCAGCCGCATTCGGACCCTTCAAAACAGAAATACTCTCGATATCATCCGGATTAATGTCCATGGAAGCGCTACCACGGTCCACACCATCATAGCGGGATGCGCTTGAAGTGCTAGTGTCGCTGAAAGGAACGCCATCCACAATCCACAACGGCTGGTTGTTATCGGTAAGAGAAGAGTTACCACGAATGGTGATTTTCGTAGAACCACCTAAACCGGTAGCCGAGGTATTCATCTGAAGACCTGCCACCTTGCCCTGCAAGGCACTGGTTACCGAGGGGTCACCTGTCTTGTTCAGTTCATCACTCTTCAGTTCCTGAACCGCATAACCCAACATTTTCTTCTCACGTTTGATCCCCAAAGCGGTTACCACCACTTCGCCAATCTGCTGTGTATCTTCCTGCATGGTTACATTCAGTACATCCTTGCCATCGGGCTTCAATGTTTCCGAACGGTAACCAATGTATGAGAACACAATCTCACCATTTCCGGGAACGGACAAAGAATAGTTACCTTCAAAGTCTGTAATCGTACCGGCTGTGGGATTTCCTTTCACTTGTACGTTTACACCAATCAAGGCTTCGCCTGTCGCATCAACCACTGTTCCGGTCACTGTATGTTCCTGTCCTGTCTGTTGAGGTGTCTGAGGCTCTCCGGATGCTGAAAGATAGACAATGTTATCCTCTATCTTATACGTAATTCCTTTGCCTTGCAAAGCCGCATCAAGTACAGACTGTAATGAACCGTTCTTCACATCAATGGCATTCACCGGCATTTCAGCCAGCTTGTCATCATAGAAAAACTGATAGTTAGACTGTGATTTAATGTTCTTGATCACTGCTCCAAGCGTTGTCTTGGGAGTTGAAAGAACGATTTGCGCGCGGGTCCATTGTATGGGTGCAGCCACAAACAAAAGAATCAAAAGCGCCCTGAGTAATTTGGGCTTTCTCATTAATTGATTGCCTTTCATAATTTATAAATTCGTTAACACTGACTTGTTTTTCTCCAGTGAAGGGGTTCTCATGCCCCTTTCGAGAATAAAAACAGGCAGCTAAAAGAAAACACTTACTCAATCTTGTTCTTTTTTCTAAATTTTCCAGAAAAAAGCAGAGGAAAGGCAAAAGTAGTAATATCATCGGACTTTGACGTATAGAAGAAATACTTAAAAAGAAAAAGGGGATGTACTCTTGCAATGCTGCCAAAAGAGAACATCCCCCTCCAACCTCTCTTTACAAGAGAGAAATGCATGGTGAAACTTTTATTTCATTGTTTCGTCTTTTGAAAATGAATAAGGCAAATCACTTTCTTGTGTTCCACGCTGCATATTCGGACGGTCGGTCATCTTGAAGTCAATAGTACCGCCTTGTAACAATTCGTTATGCTTCAAATAATTCTTGGTATAAACAGTACCGTTTACACGCATTTCATCTACATATCGGTTGGTATCGCTGTTATCCGATGCGGTTATTACCAAGTTCTTTCCGTTTTCAAAATGAAGTGTCGCCTTCTTGAACAACGGAGCACCCAGAATATACTCATCCGTACCGGGACATACCGGATAGAACCCTAATGCGGAGAATACATACCATGCCGAAGTCTGACCATTGTCTTCATCACCGCAATATCCGTCTGGACCGGCTGTATACATACGGTTCATCACCTCACGCAACCAATATTGCGCTTTCCAAGGCTGGCCTGCATAGTCATACAGATAAATCATGTGCTGGATGGGCTGGTTTCCATGTGCATAGTTACCCATGTTCATGACTGTCATTTCACGAATCTCATGAATTACCTGTCCGTAATAGCTATCATCAAAGATGGGGGGAACCGAAAAGACAGAATCAAGCATGGTAACGAACATTTCCTTACCTCCCATCAAATCAATCAATCCCTGAGGGTCATGGAATACAGACCAGGAATAATGCCAGCTGTTTCCTTCCGTAAAGTCACCTCCCCACTTTAACGGTGAGAATTTAGGAGCGAATTTGCCGTCCTTCTGCTTGCCGCGCATCAGCTTGCTTTCCGAATCAAACAGGTTCTTGTAATTCATGGCACGCTTGGCAAAGAGTGCGATTTCCTTCTTCGGACGTTTCAATTCTTTCGCCAGCTGATAAATACACCAGTCATCGTATGCATATTCCAATGTACGGGCTGCATTCTCATGAATCTTCACATCACAAGGCACATAGCCCAGCTTGTTATAATATTCATATCCCAGACGTCCGGTAGAAGAAACTTCAGGATGTACTGCTTCCGTTCCATGAATCAGTCCTTTGTATAATGTTTCCACATCTTCCACACGTACTCCTTTCAGATAAGCATCGACCAAGATAGAAGCTGAATTATTGCCGACCATGCAACCACGATGACCGGGGCTGGCCCATTCGGGGAAGAAACCGCTTTCCTTATAAGTATTAACCAAACCTTCCTGTATTTCCTTATTTACCGAAGGATACATCAGGTTCAAGAAAGGGAACAAGCAACGGAATGTATCCCAGAAACCTGTATCCGTATACATATATCCCGGCAGCGTTTCGCCATTGTAAGGACTGTAATGAACAGGTTGTCCGTTGGCATCCAGTTCATAGAATTTACGCGGAAACAACAAGGAACGGTACAAGCAGGAATAGAAAGTGCGGTATTGATCCAATGTTCCACCTTCCACCTCTACTTTACCTAAGGCCTCATTCCAAGCCTCTTTACCTTTCTGTACCAATACTTCAAAACTGTCACCACCCAATTCCTTCAGGTTCCGAATTGCTTGTTCAGGACTGATGAATGAAGAGGCCACACGGGCATGAACTACTTCACCTTTCTTTGTCTTGAAACCGATAACGGCTCCGGTATGGAAATCAGTCTGCTCCAGTTTACCTTCTTTCAAGGTTACAGGAACACTGCCATCCGGTTTTTCAGGCTGTACATCATTAGAGAACGTAGCCTCATAAGTAAACGGCTTATCAAACTCAATAACGAAATAATTCTTGAAGTTGGCAGGAACACCACCACTGTTACGGGTAGTATAGCCCACGATTTTGTTTTCTCCGGGAATCACCTTGACAGACGAACCACGATCAAAAGCATCCACCACTACATATGAATCATTCTCAGGAAAAGTGAAACGGAACATTACGGCACGCTCTGTAGGAACCATTTCGGTTACGACATCATGTTCTGCCAAATAAACCTTATAATAATAAGGTTTTGCAATTTCAGCTTTATGAGAGAACCAGCTTGCACGCTTGTCCTCTTCAAATTCCGGTTTTCCTGTTACGGGCATGATGGAAAATTGACCATAGTCATTAATCCACGGACTGGGCTGATGGGTTTGTTTGAAACCACGGATTTTATTAGCCGTATAAACATACTGCCATCCGTCCCCCATCTTTCCTGTCTGGGGAGTCCAGAAATTCATACCCCACGGGCGGGATATGGCAGGATAAGTATTTCCTGTAGAGAGTTCAAAGGAAGACTGTGTACCTACCAACGGACTCACATAGTCTGCATAATCCTTTGCCTGTACAAACAGCGTGACACACAGCGCTACAACTGATAGAAATAGTTTTTTCATGATATTGCTATTTGGGTTAAGTTATACTTTTAATTCTTCACCTGTTTTCCCCATTCCGTCGGTACGGGACTCATGGTAATCTCCATCGTTCCTCCACGTACCAGATCATCATGGGTAAAGAAAGGAACATCCAGCGGTTTTCCGTTCAACAAAACCGACTCAATATACTTATTGGTCTTCGAATTATTGTGGGTACGGATAACGAAAGTCTTGCGGTCGGGTAAATTAATCGTCACCTCCTCAAACAACGGACGTCCGATAGAATAAACCGGCTTACCGGGACATACCTGATAGAAGCCCATGGAATTCAAAATATACCAGGCAGACATCTGACCGCAATCTTCATTACCCGACAAGCCGTCAGGAGCATTGAAATACTGGTTATACAGCACACTGTCAACCAATTCCTGAGTACGCCATGGACGGTTTACATAGTTATACATATGAGTAATGTGATGACTAGGCTCATTGCCATGCGCATACTGGCCTATCAGTCCTGTGATATCAGCAGAGGTAGCCTCCCCTTCCAACTGGGAAGAAACCGTAAACAAGGAGTCCAGCTTTCCTACGAAAGCATCCTCCCCACCCATCAAATTCACCAGTCCCGGGATATCATGCGGAACAAACCAAGTCCATTGCCATGCAGTACCCTCGCAATAATCATCATTACGGTGATTGGAAGAACGGGGATTGAACGGAGTACGCCATTCACCTTTACTATCCAATCCACGCATGAAACGGGTGGCAGGATCAAAATAAAATTCGTAAGCATCTGCAAAACGGGCATACTTCTCCTTGGTTTCAGTATCTCCCAAGCTGTCTGCCAGCACGGAGATACACCAGTCATCATACGCATACTCCAATGCTTTCGCCACCGATTCATTCTCACGGTCACATGGAATATAGCCAAGAGTATTCTTATAATAACGTGCTTTGGGCATAACATATGGAATCAGCCAATCGGGAGCTACAATACCGGTAGTGTCATATTCCGCTGCACGCAGACATGCCTTGTAAGCTTCCTGCACATCAAAATCGCGGTATCCCTTCACATAAGAATCGGTTACCAACGAAGCCGCATGATATCCCACCATAGTCCCGGTATAATTGGACACACAGTCCCATTTCGGAAAGATACCACCTTCCTGATGCTTCTTTATCAATGAACGGATAAACTCCGTATTCAACTGAGGATCGACAATAGTCAGTAACGGATGTAACGCACGGAAAGTATCCCACAAAGAGAAAATGGTATAAACCGGATGTTTCATGTCGGTGGTATGCACTTTCAAATCCATTCCCAAGTAACGCCCGTCTACATCTGTAAACAGATTGGGACTTAGGAAAGCATGATACATAGCCGTATAGAAAATGGCACGCTGGTCTTCATCATTGGTTTTGACTGCAATCTTTGACAAGCATTCATTCCATTTCTTCTTAGCATCGGCACGCACTCCATCAAAATTCCAACCGGGCATCTCAGCCTGGAGGTTCTTATAAGCACCTTCCGCATCAACAGAAGAGATAGAGAACTTAGCCAGCACTTGTTCATCTTTCGCCGTTTCAAAATGCAAAAGCATTTTACATACAGGAATCTGTTTGTCATTTTCCTGAACAGTATCCGTGTACAAGGTATACGTAAAGGGTTTGGAAAATACGGCATAAAAATAAAGATCCTGCCGGTATGCCCAATAGGCACTGCGTTTGCGCCCCCGCAACACAGTATCATTCACTGCCTCCACTTCCATTACCTGATTGATTTGTTGCTGAATATTATAGTCCATATCCAAGATAAATCCAGACTCCTTACTTTCCGGAAAAGTATACCGATGCATTGCCGCACGCTCTGTCGAAGTCAGTTCGGCTTTTACCCCGTATGTATCCAGAAAAACAGAATAATATCCCGGTTCGGCATATTCCTTTTCATGAGAAAAAGCCGATGCGAAAGGACGCTTCTGGCTTTCTGTTCCCAAGAAATCAGTACGCTGCACACCTACAGTCGGCATCAACAGGAAATCTCCGAAATCCGCACACCCTGTACCACTAAGACGTGTATGGGCAAAACCATTGATCGTAGTATCTTCATAATAATATCCGGAACAGGAATCCCAACCGTCAATACGAGTATCCGGCCCCGGCTGTATCATGCCATGAGGAACCATAGCACCCGGATGAGTATGCCCATGGCCTCCTGTACCAATAAAAGGATTGACATAATGGGTGTAATCATTCATTTCATTGCCCTCAGAATCACATGCAGTGAAACACAATAACCCTAGAAGACAGCCGCTTAAGAGCATGTTGATTTTCATAGATCTTTATTTAAAAATTATTTTGTTTCCGATGAGATAAATATATTGTTATCATCTACTTTCTTATAATTGAAAGGAATAGAGTTACGCAAAGAATTCAGCACAGACTCTATATTATCTTTCTTTTTCAGTACACCTGAATAAGTATTAGTACTGTCTACATCCGGTGAAAGGATTATCTTCACTCCATAGAACCGTTCCAATGCTGCCGCAATCTGGAAAATAGATGACTTTTCAAATGGAATCAAGTCATTATGCCAGACTATCTCCATCTTGGGATCGACCTGTTTTACTTGCATCCGCCCTGTTACCCTGTTTAAAACGGCTTTTTGTCCCGGCAACAAAGTAATTCTTCCTTTGTCCGATTTATCTTTTACCTCAACTTCACCCTCTATCAAGGTTGTTTCCGCAAAACTGTTATCCGGACGACATTTTATATTGAAAGAGGTTCCCAAGACCCTGACATCCATTGCCGGGCTTTTTACCATGAAAGGTTTCTCATGATTACGTGCTACTTCAAAATAAGCTTCTCCATCCAGATATACATGACGTTCCTTTCCTTCAAAAGCACGCGGATATTTTAAAACAGACGACTGGTTCAACCATACTTTTGTCCCGTCAGGCAACAACATCTCACGCACTTGTCCATGAGCAGCCGATGCTACCACCAATTCCTCCGCTTTATTCCGGAACCAATAGGCCAATCCCGCAGCCAGCACCATCACACCCACTATAGCAGCTGCATAACGCAACACACTTCTAAGCTTGAACACCTCTTGTTTCTTCTGATTTTCCTGTTCCAATCTTCTACCCAACCTGCGCTCTGCCCTCACTACCAGATTTTCCTCCTCAAAGGGGAATTTACCTAACTGATAAATCTCCTCCATACGGAACAGCTCTCCGGCATTCTCATCAGATTCTTTCATCCATTCATTGATAAGAACAAAATCCTCCTCCGAGCATCGGTTTTCCAAATACCTGATAATAATATCTTCGTTAAGTTTACTCATCTTTTTCCCTATTCATATAGTAAACAATTCAACTTGTAAAAACACTTAGCAGTTTTGCTGAAAATATAATCAATGACAATAATAAATGGCTGAGACGTTCGCGCAAAAATTTCAAGGCCTTATACATATGTGCCTCTACGGTACGTAAAGAAATGCCAAGAGTATCAGCGATTTCCTTGTTTTTCATATCATGAAGATAGCTCAGTTTAAACACCTCCTTACATTTATCCGGCAATTCATTAATCGCTCCAAAAATTTCCTGACGCAATTCCTGATTCTCTATCTTTTTAATGACTTCGGCATGATCCGGCTGGTAATATTGCAATTTTCGTTCATAGATTTCTATCATTGCCGCACTGTAGTTATTCTCTATAACCTGATGCTTCAATAAATTTATAGCCTTGGTATATACAGAACGATAAAGGAAAGCTAAAATCTGCTCTCCTATGACGACTGAATCTCTCCGCCTCCACAACTCCACAAAAACATCCTGCACTACATCTTCGGCTTCTTCGGTACCAACCAGCCGTGTCGCATAGAACAACAGCTTAGGATAGCATTGACGAAAGACGGCCTTATAGGTGTCATCAAGTTCCTCGTTCATATTATATAATTCACCTTTGTATGAAGGAGAGAGCCAATGTTCCAAATAACGATCCAATCATCCACTGTAGAGGCAAAAAGCTTCCGCTCATCATACAATTTTCAGGCAGATTCAAACCGCCTCTACAGCAAAATGATAATAAATATTACTTTTAACTCACCTCCTGTACAATTACAATTCTTAATAAGTTGAACCAATTATTATCTATCTATACCAAATATTTCCCGGTTCCGGACCCATTTCAAATTCTACAGTAGCACCATCCATTATTTGCCGGTGTGTGATATAGCTCTTATCGTATGGTTGCCCATTTACTTTCACCGACTGGATATAGATATTTTCACGACTTACTCCAGGGGCCAGTACTGTGAACGTTTTTCCATTATCCAGATGCATCTGTATCTCGGGGAACAACGGCGTACCAATCTCATATTCACCACTTACCGGATTGACAGGATAAAATCCCATAGCACTGAATACATACCAGGCAGACATCTGTCCACAATCCTCATTTCCACACAGTCCGGCAGGTGCATTGAAATAAAGGTCATGCATGACTTGCGCCGCATACTTCTGAGTTTTCCAAGGCTGACGTACCTTATTATACAAATAAATCACATGATGGCTAGGCTCATTACCATGAGCATACTGGCCAATCATACCTGTACTGAAAAGAGGCAAATCTGCATTACCAGCCGGGATATAAGTAAACATACTATCCAACTTTTCCGTAAAACGATCCTTACCACCAGTCAAGGCAATTAGCCCCTTAATATCCTGCTGTACAGACCAAAAGTACTGCCAACCGTTACTTTCACAAATATGGGCAGTGTAGTCATCCGGGCTGAAATTAGGTTGGAATACTCCTTTATCATCTATCGGCTGCATGAAGCTTGACGCCGGATTGAACACATTGCGATAATTCTGAGAACGCTTGTAGAATTCGTCCGCTAATTGAGTCCTCCCCATCTTCCGGGCCATTTCGGCTATGCAATAATCATCAAAAGCATATTCTAATGTTTTGGAAAGCGACCAATTTTCCGCATTATATTCATCCTTTATATTATAAGGTATATATCCTAATTTTTTATACAGACCAATGCCGCGATAATCATCCAAGTTAGCAGTAGCCACACAAGCCTCCAATGCCTTCTCTGCATCAAAATCACCAATACCTTTCAAATAAGCATCGACAATAACAGGTACAGCGTGGTAGCCAATCATCATATCCGTTTCACTTCCCCAAAAATTCCATACCGGCAAACGTCCGTTCTGTTCATAAAAAGCGATGAATGATTTCACCATATCATTGACACGCTGAGGTTCCGTATAAGTAAATAACGGATGTGCGGCACGATAAGTATCCCACAATGAAAAAGTTCCATAATTCACCCAACCATCCGTCTGATGAATTTTCTTATCGGGACCATAATAAGCCCCGTCCACATCACTGTAAATAGTCGGGGCAATCATTGTATGATACAATGCTGTATAAAAATTAACCTTATCGTCCTTGTTATCACCTGTTACCTCTATTTTTCCCAACTGACGGTTCCAATTATCTTTAGTTTCAGCCAAATATTTATCGAAATCATTGTGAGGTGCTTCAGCCGCCATGTTTTTAGCAGCACCTTCCATGCTTACTCCCGAAAGAGCAGTACTCAGAACAATCTGCTCTCCTTTTTCCGTATCAAAATTAAAGCGGGCGATATAAGCCGTACCTACACGTTTATCTTTCAAAGCAATGGCAGTAGTATCCATCTCTACCGAGGCAAACGGTTTGGAGAAACGAGTGCGGAAATACACATGCTGGTCTCTTGCCCATCCTTCGGAAAAACGATATCCCTGAATGGTGCATGAGTCAATTATCTCAATATAAGAATCATTGGTAAAGTCCCAATTCATCGCCTTCTTCAAGTTCAAGAATACCGAAGCCTCGGCCTCCGGGAAGGTATACCGCTGGATACCGCAACGCTCTGTAGCAGTTAACTCCACATTGATATCATAATCTTTCAGCAGCACGCGATAATAACCAGCTGAAGCCTCTTCATCCGCATGAGAGAATTTGGAATAGATACCTAAAGGAGCTTCCGCTTCCTGATAAGGCAAAGTTACAGGCATGAAAGAGATATCATACAAGTCTCCGGCTCCCGTTCCCGACAAATGGGTATGACTGAATCCGGCAATCGTACTGTCCGGATAAAAATAACCGGAAATACGGTCCCATCCGGGCAAACCGTTATCCGGACTAAGTTGTACCATTCCGAAAGGCGCTTGCGCTCCCGGATAAGTATTGCCAGTAAAATCGGTTCCGATAAACGGATTCACCAATTGGGTATAATCGGTTGACGGCTGGGTTTGTTTATTGGACACACAGGCTCCAAATGCCACTAAAGAAATGAATAGCGCGAGAACAGG
>OHCB01000483.1_pt1 | contig 15061 bp, 10 predicted proteins | sample 1577501 | NCBI WGS metagenome assembly OHCB01 (sample SAMEA3879582, study PRJEB24766) | human gut metagenome | biome: human-associated habitat; feature: feces | place: USA | collected 1985/1987
CAACTTTTTATAGTTAAGTTTTCATAAGCATTTCTTAATATAAGTTATTGATTTATAGACGATTAAATATTAATTTAACGCAGTATTGAATAATATCAAATCATATTAATGGGAAGAAACAAATACTCAGCAGGAGAAATCAAGGAAATCGGCAAGTTGCTGCGACTCAAGAATGCAGGCAACCGTTTACAACAGAAAATGATACGCCACGACCTTCGTGTGGATTATGAATTCAATATCTCTGACTTCAATGAGCCTGGCAAGGCTTTCGGAGAAGAGGAGTTGCAGGCAGCCATCAAGCGTGGCGCCATTCAGATTCTCGACGATGCCACCATCGAAGCAATGAAGGCAAAACGTGCCCGAGATAAGGCTCGCGACGAGGCAGAGAGACAGAAAGAAGCCGTAGCCAGCGGTGAACAGACCGACTGGCAGGAGGCTATGAAGGAGTGGAATGAGTATTACGAAAAGTAAAAAGGTAAAAAAGTAAAAAGGTAAAAAACATACTGATTACGACATATACTGATTATAAATTATTATGGCAAAAGTATTGATAAAGACATCAGAGGGCGACATCAAGGTGCGCCTCTACGACGAGACACCTCAGCATCGTGACAACTTCTTGAAGTTGGCAAAGGAAGGATATTTCGATGGCACTCTCTTCCATCGTGTCATCAAGGATTTTATGATTCAAGGCGGCGATCCAGACAGCAAAGGCGCTCCTAAAGGCAAGATGCTGGGCACAGGTGGTCCTGACTATACCATCCCTGCCGAGTTCGTTTATCCACAACTTTTCCACAAGCGTGGTGCCTTGAGCGCAGCCCGTTTGGGAGATGAGGTAAACCCAGAACGCGAGAGCAGCGGTAGCCAGTTCTATATTGTATGGGGAAAGACCTACAAGCAGAATGAACTGAAGCAGATGGAAAAGCAGATGGGCATGCAGATGGAACAGAACATCTTCAACCAGCTTGCCAAGGAACATCATGAAGAAATCATGAACTTCCGCCGCAACCGCGACCGTGAGGGGCTGATGAAACTCCAGGACGAACTGGTGGATGAAACCAAGAAGCGCTGCAAGGAGCAGGGCTATCCTAAGTTTACCGAGGAGCAGCAGAAGGCTTATACAGAAATAGGCGGAACACCTTTCCTCGATAACCAATACACCGTTTTCGGTGAAGTAGAGGAAGGACTTGACATCGTAGAAAAGATTCAGAACTGCGAAACATTGCGTGGCGATCGCCCAAAAGAGGATGTTTCTATGCAGATTTCAGTCATCGAGGAATAAGAAATTTCCATAACGCTCCGCCGGACGGTAAATCCGGCGGAACGCCTAATGAAAACCTAAACAAATATTATATAAGTACTAACAACTATTCATTCGTATTATACAAAAAGACAAATCAATATGGAAAAAATGAAAAGCAAAATGGTAAAGAGTATCATGATGCTCTTAGCATTGGCTAGTTCTAACTACAGCTATGCACAGCAAGCTACCATCACAGTAAGCAACCCTACAGCTGCTCAGCGCACTGAACTTATCTCCCTCAGCATGAGCGAGATAAAGGCGAAACTGGGTAATGCTACACCTAAGAAAGGCGAAGCTTACATCGTAAAGAACAAGAAAGGGCAGCAAATCGGTTCTCAGATTACTTATGACGGTAATCTCCTGATTGATGCCAGCGTACGTCCGCATGGCTCTGCCACCTATTATGTAAGCATCGGCAAGCCTTATCCACAGAAAGTTTGGGCTACAGGTGCGCTCTACAAGATGCGCAAAGACGATCTTGCCTGGGAAAACGACCGTTGTGCATATCGCGTTTACGGTCCGGCTCTCCAGCGCAGTGGAGAACGTTCTTTCGGTACCGATATCTGGGTTAAGAACACACCGGATAACGTGGTTTACGACCGATACATCAAGGATGTGGTAGACGGAAATGCCAAGGGCGACAAGATTGACGCAAAGGCAAGGGCACTTGAGAAACTGGCTAAAAACGAAAAGAATAAGGCGAAAGCTGCAAAACTTGCTGAACAGGCTAAGGCTCTGTGGGCAGAATCGCATGAACTGGATATCAACACCTCCTTCCATCTGGATCATGGAAACGGACTTGACCCGTATCGTGTAGGTGCTACCCTCGGTTTGGGCGCTCCTAGTCTGATGGTTGGCAAGAATCAGGTATTGCCTTACTGCTATAAGGATTATAAGATTCTGGACAATGGTCCTCTCCGCTTTACCGTAGAATTGACTTACAATCCATCTACCGTAGGCGATATGAAGAATGTGGTAGAACACCGTATCATCTCGCTCGACAAGGGCAGCAACTTCAACAAGATGACCGTATGGTACGACGGACTGACTACCCCTACCGATTTTGCTACCGGTTTCCCAATCCATGAAGAGGATACCGAAACCAAGACTTTCGCAAAGGATTATGTAAGTTATGCCGACCCAACAGACAATATCGAAGTAAACAACTCACAGGTTTACGTAGGCGTTCTCTTCCCTTATGGTGTTGACAACACCTACTACCAGCTCTTCGATAAGAAGCACGATGGTGCTACCGGTCATGCGCTCGGCTTGAAACGCGGCTTGAAAAATGGAGAAAAATACAGCTACTATTTTGGTGCAGCCTGGAGTAAATATGATGTGAGAAGCTATACAGAATGGCAGATACGCATCAAAGACTACCTCGATGCACTAAGAAACCCACTTAAAGTTTCCTCTAATTAGAGGAAACTTTTTTTATTCCTCCTTCGTCATTCTATCCGCAATATACATACCTGCCAGAATGCAGCAGGCACCTGCCAGGAAGTAAGGAGTTATCTTTTCGTCCAATACCAGAGAGGCGAAAATCATTGTGGTGATAGGATTGAAATAAACCCAGTTGGTAGCTTTCACGGCTCCCAGCTTAGAGATACACCAGTTCCAGGTAAGGAAACATATCATGGATGCCAAACAGCCCAGGAACAAGAGATTACCCACCACCTGAGGCTTCATAAACACATTCCATGCCGGCCACCCAGGGATGATAAGATAATAAGGCAAGATGGTAAGCACACCATAGAAGAAGACCTTGCGGGTAATAAAAGCTGCGCCATAATCGCCCGATACCGATTTCATCAGGAGCGAATAGACAGCCCAGCTCATACATGCCGTAAAAGCCAAGGCATCACCTACAGGCGACAGATGCAGCACGAATCTGCCATTCAGCACCACGATAATCATACCTACAAAAGCAAGCAGAGAGCCCAACAGCTGTATCATGTTGATACGCGAAGAATGGCGATAAACCAAACGTACCAGCAAGGTAGCAAAGAGCGGACAGGAGCATACGATGAGCGAAGTATTGGTTGTTGTGGTATAATTCATCGCCTCGTTCTCGCTCAGGAAATAGAGTGAACCGCCCGTAATACCCAGCATCGCCATTTTAAACTCATCTTTCCAGCTATCAGCAAACATCCGCTTATGATTCACCATCAGCATCATAATGTATGCGATACTGAAACGGAGCGTAAAGATCTGTGCTGGCGAAAGTCCGTTCAGCATCAGCACCTTGGTAGATACAAAGGTAGTTCCCCAGATAGCTACGGTGATAAAAGCCACAAGATGATATAATAAATTACTATTATTCTGTTTCATTCTATTTCTCTGATTTTTGAAATTCAACTGCAAAATTATAACTTTTATTCGAAATGAGCAAATTGTAAGCAAGAAAAGCAGAAAAAGACAATAAAAAGAGCGAAATTGGAACAAAAGAAAAAGGTCTTAGGAGTAAGTGCAGATACGACTTATCCTGAGACCTTATTATTTATATAGTTTAAAAAATCAAGCCTTATTTTTTCTGGAATACTCTCACGTAATCCACTTCCATCTGAACAGGGAGGGCGCTTTCGTCAACACCCTTCATGCCGCCCCAATCACCGCCCCAAGCCAGGTTGAGGATAACATAGAATGGTTTATTGAAAGGCCATGAACCCACATCATTTTTACCGTCATTGTTGAAATTGAGCAGTTCCTTACCATCCACATAGGTCTTGATATAATCAGGAGTCCACTCCAGGCGATAAACGTGGAAACCGTCTTCAGCACCCGCAGTCAGACGTTCCTTGGTAATCTGGGTTCCCATCACGTGATTAAACTTCTCTGTATGGAGCGAAGAAGAAGTATAGTTAGGATTAACACCGACCTCTTCCATAATATCAATCTCGCCACATTTAGGCCAAGGATTTGCTCCGAAATCATTGTTGCAAGGCATCATCCAGAAAGCAGGCCATGTGCCCTTACCTTTAGGCAATCTGATGCGAGCTTCGAAGATACCGTAAAGCCAGCCCTGGGTTTCGTGAGCATATACGCGACCCGAATATATCTTGCCGTCGCTGCCCTTGAAACAGTTGATGTAAAGCCGGTTATCTGCAATTTCTGTTACGCGCTTACCATCAGCAGAGCCATTCACATAATTCTGAAGTTCATTATTCACCCAGCCCGACTTCTTCACCTCATGACGCCAATCGGTACTATTCAACTCTGAGCCTTCATTAAACTCATCATTCCAGACCAGTTTGTAACCTTCCGGAATCACCATTTCGCCCCCTTCAATAGGAGTGACAGTCTTGCCTGCCTGATGCACTGGTACCGATACCTTCTTATCCTCTAATGAGATCTCGACACTTCCGTCAAGAGCTACAGACGATTTATTCTCTTCAACATCTACAGTTACCATACCCGTAGCTTTGTTATTACCACTGGCACTCACTTTAAACCAAGGGTATACATTTGCCGTAGGACCTTCTCCAGGAAAGGATGCTCTCGCCTCCCAGCCACCTTCAGAAGCCACAATCATGATTTTATAAGTACCGCCCTTAGCAGGAACATCTATGCTCGTAGGAGAGCAGGATATCGTCACCTCTCCATCGCCGTCAGAAGAACTGCTGCTGCAAGAAAGCAGCATAAGCGAGAGAAGGAAGGAAAATATTTTCAAGAATTTCATGTCATTTAAAATTTAGAAAGGGAGCCACTCCTACTTATTCATAGGAGCAGCTCCTGTTTAATTCAATAATAAACCTACAAAACCTATAAACCTAAAGCCTATTTCACAATCAAAACAATGTCGCTGATTGTTACCTCAGCATCCTTAGGAGCACCAGCAAGGTCGATGACGAGTTTCATCTTGCTCATATCCTGAGGGCCGCCATCAGCTTCTTTCGTACTGTTTGGTTGGTTCTCATAACGGAAGACGTATTCGCCTTTAACATCAGTAGACTCCTGGAAGAAGAGGTTTCCATCATTAGCGTCATCACAAAGTTTCAATGTCATCATTGGCAATGGAGCAGAAGTGGTAACCTTGCAAGAGAAATCAATCTTGCTATCAGCTTTGGCAGATACTGGAATACCAAGCATTTTCCACTGTGCGTGCCATAGCTCAGCAGGAGTTTCACAAGGCACGATAATGATGTGCTTGCTTCCCTCATGCTTGATAACAGGAGTTACATCAATCTGTGCCCAAGAAGCATCACCATACCAAGTTTCCTCGGTAAATGACTTGTTGGCATCAATATCCTTCCAAAGGTTGCCCGCTGTATTGTAGTCGAATGGCACCTTCAATTCTACAGGAACCACAGTACCGTCATCGTTGGCATGATCTTTCAATACCAGGCTCTCTATTATGATTTCGTCATCAGCAGCATTACCACCAAAGTCGAATACAATCTTCAAGTTATTGATGTCCTTGCCTTCGAGGTCTGAACCATAAATACACTTAGGCTCACCTGCTTCCAATTTTGTATTTGCATCCTTGGAATCGAAAAGGATGATGTTGTCACCACCTTCTCCAGAATCACAAAGTTTCACCTTAACGGCATTATGTCCTTTGGCAGATGTCAAGATGACAGAGAAATCGTAGTGCTTGTCGGCAGAAGTAGAGATACCTAAGTTGGTGAAAGGAACCTGAGCTTGCCAACGTTCGGTAGTTGCCTCAGGGAGCTTCAATGTATAGCATCCCTTGATATAGCTACAAACCGGGTCAGCAATTTGGCTCCATCCTGGAGCATAATAGCCAGCAGAAGGTTTTTCAGGGAAGGTAATTTTCTTGAAGAGATTAAACTCGCTGTCCTCTACAAAACCGCCAAAACCATTCATCTTAGTCTTTTCGATAGAGAACAGTTTCCGAACAGATTCCTTGCTGATACCATTACGGTTTTTCACGAAGCACTCTACATCGTATGTTCCCTTCTTGCGATAGTACTTAGAGAGATTGAATTCTGAAGAATAAGCTCCATCTATTACCCAAACCGGTGTAACACCACTGGTTCCATCGAAAGAGAACTTAGCGGTATTCGTTTCCTGATCAACAGCAATATTAAACTTGTCTGCATAATCTACAATATCAGGCAATTCGCCATTGGCACCAGAGAATTCTTCTGCTGAACATGCACCGAGCATCAGTCCGCCGAACAGTGCATAAGCCATATTTCGAAATATCTTTTTCATATTGTTGGATTCTTAACGTTAATAATTATTTTGTACCAAAGCAGGATCAGAGTCAAGCTCAGCCTGAGCAATTGGGATATACTTCTTAGATTCTGTCCAAGAATTGGTACGATAGCCATACTCATCTGGCACCAATACGCTGGCAGCCTTGCCTGTGCGAACGAGGTCGAAGTAACGCTTACCCTCGCCTACAAACTCCAAGCGGCGCTCATTGATAACATCATCCAGAGTTACGGCTCCAAGCTCTGCGATTCCAGCACGACGACGGATTTTATTCACATAATCCTTTGCCAAGCCAGCATCACCACCAGTCTCAAGCAACAGTTCTGCAGCATTGAGATAAGCTTCTGCTACGCGATAAACACGGAGGTTATTGTTATAATTCAGGTTGTTATCAAAGCCTGCATCCGCATTATTTTCTGTGAATGGACGATATTTAGCCAGCCAGAGATGAGTATCCTGATAGCGCTCTGTATACTCTACACCACGAACATCCCAGATGGTTGCATCACGGCGCTTATCGCCAGTACCATACATATCGTAGGTTTCCTGTCTTACCGGCAAGAATCCCCAACCGTCACCACCTTTGTCCCAACCGTCGCCACCTGGCCAAGAGTTTGGAGAAATCAAGGTTGGCAATACGGTACCACCGATAGCAAGAGGAGAATTCCATCCACGCTCGTTGTTACCATCCTCATAGTTTACTTCCCAGATGCTCTCCTTGCACCATTCTCCACTCTCCTTCCATATAGAGGCAAAGTCGTCTACGAGGTCATAATTGCCTGTATCGCCGATGATTTCCTGCATATATTGCAATGCCTTAGGATAGCGTGTCTTGTCATTCTGATACATCACCATCTCGGCATACATCATGTAACACATCGCCTGCGACATGCGACCGCAGTTCTTGTCATCCCAGCGCATAGGCAAGACCTTAGAATCGATTACGGATTCCAGCTCGACAATAAGCTGGCTGTAAACCTCATCAGCTTTCAACTGAGGAGCAGTATAAGGGCTTGAAAGGTTCTCAAGATAGAACGGTATATTGCCGAAGTAATGCCACAGGTTGTTGTAGAAGTATACACGCAGTGCTCTGCCCTGCATCTCATAAGATGCCTTGTTTCTCTCGGTCAAATTTGCCTCTGCCCAAGGAATATACTTCAAGAGGTCATTACAACGCTTGATACCTGAATAATCCACGGTCCAGAGTGAACTCAGCGTATTATTAGCATTTGCTTCATAATTGGCCAGCATGTGCCAGTTCTGCATATCGGTCTTGTTGGAACCGCCTACCCAGAAGTTATCGCCCATTATCTCGGCATCGATATTGAGAGCATTATACTGTCCCAATCCCCAGTCTGGCCAGTGGATAGGATCGTAAGCCGCATTCAGAGCCTCATTGATATGGGCATCTGTGGTATAATATTCTTCGAGGTTTTCACCTGATGGGTTCTCCACCTCCAGGAAACTGTCGCTGCAAGATGTGTTTACCAGTGTCATACTGGTTGCCAACACTCCTAAAGCTATATATTTTATTGTCTTCATAATAGTCTTTATTTTAAAGGTTCTTATTTTAGAATGAAAGGTTTACGCCGATGGTGTAGGTGCGAGCCTGTGGATATACACCATAGTCTACACCGAGAGAAGTACCACCTGATGAGATTTCAGGGTCGAAGCCCCAATACTTGGTCCAGGTAATCAGGTTCTCTGCCATCACGTAGAAACGCAAGTGACTGATAGACAACTTCTGTGTAAGCTGCTTTGGCAAGGTATAACCCAGTGAGAGGTTCTTTACACGGAGGTAAGAGCCATCGCAGATATAGAGGTCTGAAACCTGCCAGTTGGTAGCATCACCGTTCTTCAGAATAGGATACTTGTTGCTGGTACCCTCGCCCGTCCATCTGTCGAGCATCCAAGAAGGGAAGTTGCCAGAGAATACGTCTGTACGATAGGTAGCATCAAACACCTTATTGCCTGTTACACCCTGCAGGAAGAGGTTGAGGTCGAAGCCTTTCCACTCTGCATTGAGGTTGAAACCGAAGGTCCATTTTGGTGTACCGTTACCGATATTGGTGCGGTCGTCCGGACTGATTGCTCCATCTCCATCTACGTCTACGAAGCGTACATCACCCGGCTTGGCATTTGGCATAATCATCTCGCCGTCCTTGTTGACATAAGCCTGAACCTCTGCCATATTTTGGAAGACTCCGGCTGTTTTGTAACCATAGAAGTAAGGGAATGGCTGGCCGTTGCTACCGCGTGTACCACCGCCAAAGATGCCCTGGAAGGTGTCCAAATCTATGAAACCAGTATCATTACCCAAATTGGTCAGTTCGTTGTGCAGATAGGTAACATTTGCCTTTGCATGGAAGCGGGCATCTGATACATTCCACTTATAGCCGAGTTCGAATTCAAGACCCGAGTTCTTCATATCACCCACATTGCCGATAGGTTTTGTCTCGCCTACATAGCTAGGAATTGGCATCGTAATCAGCATTCCGTTGGTCTTCTTCACATAGTAATCGGCACTGAAGGTCAATGCACTGCCGAAGAATCCGAAGTCGAAACCGATATCAGTCTGCTCACTCTCCTCCCACTTCAAGTCTGGATTGGCTGTTGCATTCGCCTTAGAACCATTAAACTTGATGGCATCCTTACCGAAGAGCACGTTGTTGCCCATGGCTGTCAATACGGTATAGCGGAAGTCTCCGATATTATCATTACCATTCTTACCCCAGCTGGCACGGAACTTGAGGTTGCTCAACCAGTTGCGGGTGCCCTCCATAAACTTCTCGTTCATGATGTTCCAACCAACAGAAGCTGATGGGAAGGTACCATATTTATGAGATGGTCCGAAACGGCTTGAGCCATCTCGACGGATTGTAGCCTGGAGCATATATTTCTCATCGTAATTGTAGCTCAAACGGCCAAAGAGTGAAGAGATGGCATGTACCACGTTGTTACCGCCCGATACGCTATGCTGAATCTGAGGCGCACCTACAGAGATGATCTTTCCGTCAGCATCCTTCACGATGGTCTGCTCGTAGTTGCCGGTAGCATAGTCGATAGAAGGCTTGTTTACATTCACAAGGTTCCAACGGCTACCATTCAGATAGTCGCTCTTGTTCTTCATCGCACTCTGGCCCAGCACTACAGCAAAGCTATGTTTGCCGATGGTCTTGTCATAGGTCAGGGTATTCTCCACCTGCCAGTTGATGCCCTTGTCTGAACTCTTATAGGCCTCAGTATGCTCTCGTTTATTATTGCCAGAGAGATAGTATTTGGAAGCCACATAACTGTCTGTTCCCCAGAAGCTGAGGTCGGCACTGTAAGTGAAGTGATACTTCAGATTATCCCACAATTGCAGGTCGATAGAGAACTTAGGCACAAACTTGTGCGACCAGTTCTTGGCAGCAGGAATGCTCAACATGGCCAGTGGGTTGTTCATCTCCTGATAGGTACCTCCCATACCAGGGATTGTATAATAATTGCCATTGGCATCACGCAGCAATTCATAGGCATTGCGCTTGCCGGTAATATTTCCTTCTGCATCGTATGTATTAGGATCCTCATAGGTATCATAATACTTCTTAACCATTGCCGGGTCTGTCACCGTAGGAGCCAATGTAGGCGCCAGATAGAGCGAACTGCCGAGGATAGAACCATAGATAGAGTTGGCATCGATACCAGTACTCTTGACACGTGTATAGGCCATATTGACGTTTACATCGAGCTTGTTGAGGAAGTTGCGCTCCTTCGATGCATCCATCACATTATATATATTGTTAGAGCGGAGGGAGAGGCGCTCATAGTTGCTCTGTCCGTAGTTACCGCCTACGATACCCTCCTGCTTATAATAGCCCATAGAGAGATAGTAGTTGATTTTTTCTGATGCACCACTGATAGATACCTCATGATTCTGCACTGGCGCATTGTCATTGAATACCAGGTCCTGCCAATCGGTACCAAAGCCCTTGATAGGTTTTCCGTTGCTGTCGGTCAGGTTGTAAGGATCGGCATAGATAGGAGCCTGACCGCCGTTTAAGGCACGCTCATTCTGAAGGATTGCATAATCGGTAGCGCTGGTTACAGTGCGCTTCTTCCATGCGCTCTGCCAGCCGTAAGAGAAATTGTAGTTGATCTGTGCCTTGCCCATCTTACCCTTCTTGGTGGTAACAAGTACTACACCATTGGCAGCACGGGCTCCATAGATAGCACCTGATGCGGCATCCTTCAACACCTCTATACTCTCAATGTCGCTTGGGTTCAAGTAATCCAAACCACCCTCGATAGGCATACCGTCCACGATATAGAGAGGATCTGAATTGTTGATAGTACCTGTACCGCGAATACGAACTTTAGGAGATGCGCCAGGCTGACCCGATGAAGAGGTTACGTTGACACCGGCTGCCAGACCCTTCAATGCGTTATCAACACGCACTGGGCTCTTGCCAGCCAAATCTTCGGTGCTCACTTTGGCGATGGCAGCTGTTACCACGCTCTTCTTCTGAACACCGTAACCTACAACAACCACTTCGTCCAAAGCCTTGTCGTCTTGTTTAAGAGTAATCTTCATGTTGGCTGAAGGACGGATCTCTGCATCCTTGTAGCCAATGTAGGTAATAAGCAAGGTCTGGTTAGCATCTGCATCGATGACGAAGTTACCATCAAGGTCGGTAATTGCACCGGCTCCCTTGACGCCTTTTACCTGAATGGTGGCTCCGATAACGGGTTCACCCAGGTCATCCAACACGACACCCTTGAAGGTGTTTTTCTGTGCGAACGCTGACGTCGACATCAATAATGCGGTCGCCAGCAATAGACTTTTTGTTTTCATATTCGATTATTAGTTTAGAAAAATATCTGTTTGTTAGTTCACTCTATTATAATAATGTTTAAGACTGTGCGGCTGTGCATTTCCTAAAATGCGTTAAGCCGTGTTTTCGTTTGCAAATATAATATGTTTTTTTGATAAATCCTAGCACCTTCAACAGATAAGTGGAAAGAAAACTTTTCTAAAACAGTCTATACTATTAATTTTCAGACACTTACCAATTTTTAGCAACTATATGAAAGTGGATGGATTAAAATTAAGAAAATGAGGCTGGAACACCCTTAAAAAGTTACATCAGTATTTTTCAGTGTTCACACTCTGCCACTTTTCATTCGCACTACAACACATTTATTTCCCTAGCTATCAGCGGTTTACAAAAGTTCTATTTTTACACCCATCCACTTTTCACTTATCACCCGTCATTTTTTCATTATTTATTTAGTAATTTTGCAGATGAATGAGCATATACGCTTAAACGCACAAAAAAAACGTGAGAAACGTTGTGCATAACAACAACAACTGCAAGAATAAACAAAAACATAATAAATATTCATTACTTATGAAACAGTTCATTTTATCATGTGTCTTGTCTGTGGCAGCCATCGCGCCATCACAGGCACAGCAGGCAAACAGACAATTGCCTGTCTATCTCGACCAGACCAAGCCGGTAGAGCAGCGCATCGATGATGCCATCTCCCGCATGACGCTGGCAGAGAAGATACGCATCATCCATGCTCAGAGCAAGTTTTCATCAGCCGGTGTACCACGCTTGGGATTTCCTGACTTCTGGACGGATGACGGACCTCACGGAGTGCGTCCTGACGTATTGTGGGATGAGTGGGAACAGGCTGGCCAGACCAACGACTCCTGTGTAGCCTTCCCTGCCCTCACCTGTCTTGCCGCATCATGGAATCCGCAGATGAGCCGCATCTATGGCGAAGCATTGGGCGAAGAAGCCCTGTATCGCGGCAAGGACATGATTCTGGGTCCTGGCGTCAACATCTATCGCACGCCTCTCAACGGCCGCAACTTCGAGTATATGGGCGAAGATCCGTTCCTGGCAAGCATCATGGTTGTGCCGTATATCCAGGGATTGCAGTCTAAGGGTGTATCAGCCTGCGTAAAGCACTATTGCCTGAACAACGACGAGGAATACCGCCATCAGGTCAACGTAATCGTCAGCGACCGTGCTCTCCACGAAATCTATCTCCCTGCCTTCAAGGCGGCTGTTGAGAAGGGTAAGACATGGGGTATCATGGGAGCCTACAACCTATATAAGAATGAGCACAACTGCCACAACCAGTGGACCCTGAACAAGATTCTGAAGGGCGACTGGAAGTATGATGGTGTCGTGGTGAGCGACTGGGGCGGTGCCCACGACCTGGAGCAGTCTGTAAAGAACGGGCTGGATATGGAGTTCGGCACCTGGACAGACGGTCTTACGATGGGCGCTACCAATGCCTACGACAACTATTATCTCTCCATGCCTTACATGAAGGCCATACAGGAAGGAAAGTTCACCCAGAAGGAGCTGGACGATAAGGTGCGCCGCGTATTGCGCCTCTTCTATCGCACCACGATGAATCCGAACCGCCCTCATGGTTTCCTCTGTTCCGAGAGCCATTATGCAGCAGCCAGACAGATTGCTGAGGAAGGCATCGTATTGCTCCAGAACAGGAACAATGTGCTCCCTATCAACACCCAGAAGGCTAAGCGTGTGCTGGTAGTGGGCGAGAATGCCATCAAGATGATGACCGTAGGCGGAGGCTCTTCTTCGCTCAAGGTACAGCGCGAGATTTCGCCTCTCGATGGCCTGAAGACGCGCTTGGGCAAGGACGGCATCGAGGTAGATTATGCCCGCGGATATGTGGGCGATGTAACGGGCAACTACAATGGCGTTACAACCGGCCAGAACCTGGAAGACAAGCGCAGCGAGGCTAAACTGATAGCCGAAGCCGTAGAGAAAGCCAAGACTGCCGACTATGTCATCATGTTTGGTGGTCTGAACAAGAGCGATTTCCAGGACTGTGAGGGTCACGACCGCAAGCATTATGAGTTGCCATACCATCAGGATAAGCTGATAGAGGCTTTGGCTAAGGCAAACAGAAACTTCGTTTATGTCAACATCTCGGGCAATGCGGTAGCTATGCCTTGGAAGGCTAAGGTTGCCGGCATCGTACAGGGCTGGTTCATCGGTTCGGAGAGCGGCGAAGCCCTTGCAAGCATCCTTACAGGCGATGCCAACCCTAGCGGCAAGTTGCCGTTTACATGGGTCAACTCGCTGAAGGAAACAGGTGCTCATGCACTCAATACCTATCCGGGAACCTGGCGCCAGGAAGGTGGAGCCAGCACGAAGGGCAACATCATTGATGAGGAATATAAGGAAGGCATCTATGTAGGTTACCGCTGGACAGATAAGGAGCGCATCAAGCCTACCTTTGCATTCGGTCACGGCTTGAGCTACACCCAGTTTGCCATCTCTAATCTCCGCAGCGACAAGGTGCAGATGAAGCAGGACGGCACAATCACCTTTACCGTAAACGTAAAGAATACAGGTAAGCGTGCCGGAGCCGAGACGGTTCAGCTCTATATCCACGACGTCAAGTCATCAGTAGACCGCCCTCAGAAGGAGCTGAAGGGATTCCAGAAGGTTTATCTCCAGCCAGGTGAGAGCAAGGATATCAGCATCACCATCAGCAAAGAGGCCCTCAGTTTCTACGATGAGGCATCTTCATCCTGGAAGGCTGAAGCCGGAAAGTTTGAGGCTCTTGTTGGTAATGCAGCCGATAACCTGAAGCTCAAGAAAGCCTTCGAGCTCTTTTAAAAAGAATGATTCGATTCTGAGAAATTGAACGGAGGGAAGAAATAAATATAACGCATAAAAGTTTGTTACGGTGAAACGCCGTAACAAACTTTTATTGTTTTTCCCTGCTTTTCATCCTATCGACAAACTCGTAGAAACGGGGACTTTCAAAAAAATACCAATATCTTGATTATCAGAAGATTAGCCCACTTGACGTTGTAAAACACAACGTATGGGTACCCCGAAGTATTCACTCTTACCATAAAATAATTAACACTCTAATTATCAGAAAGTTAACCAACTTGATCTGTAAAACACAGCGTCAAACTATTATGCGATTTCTCTCGCTCCTCATCCATCACCAAGTTCGTAGAAATAAGGGATACACAAAGCATCAATATTTTGATTAACAGATGACTACCCATGTGTCGTGAAACACGACGCATGGGTACCAGAAGCATTTACTCTTTCCCAGAAAACAACCAACACCCTGATTATCGGTTAGTTAACCCACATGATGCTGTAAAACACAGCACATGGGTACCTCGGAGCGTTTACTCTTCCGAAAAATAATCAACACCTCAATTATCGGACGTTTTACCCATACGCCCTAAAACAGGGCGCATGGGTATCTGCAGCATTTACTCCTAAGCTTTTGCAAGTTTGCGCCACACGCCCTGAAAGGAACTTTGGATTTTCAGGCGTCAAGGTTCTATGCTTATAAAAAAACTTGACATATCATTTCTAGCAACAAGATTTCAGATGATCTTCGGGGAATAGGAGCAAAGCGTTAAAGCGTGACAGTTGTGACAGTTGTGACAGTTTTCAGCGGAGGGGTACATGCATTTCCCCTACTTTCAATCTGTAAGTATTATATATATACTTATATCAATACTGCGTTAAATTAACATTTAATCGTCTGTAAATCAATAACTTATATTAA
>OHCB01000487.1_pt1 | contig 14909 bp, 9 predicted proteins | sample 1577501 | NCBI WGS metagenome assembly OHCB01 (sample SAMEA3879582, study PRJEB24766) | human gut metagenome | biome: human-associated habitat; feature: feces | place: USA | collected 1985/1987
GGGCTTTGTGATTTTTTAAGAATAAGAGAGTTTTGACACACCCTCCTAGGAGCTTTTGGGCCTTCAGCCCGTTCTTGAACCACTTGCGAAACTTCGGTTCTATATTCTATCTATCCGAGATGATTCTATCTATTTGAGATGATTCTATCTATTCGAGATGATTCTATCTATTCGAGATACTATCTCTTCCTGCGCTTTCCCTTGCCGCCCTTGGCATGCTGCGGCTTGCGCTCCTCGCGCGCGCTGTCGGCCAAGACGAAGTCGAGCTGGCGACGCTCCAGGTTGGCCTGCGCCACCCGGATGCGCACGGGGTCTCCCAGCTGGTAGCAGGAGTGGCGGCGGCGTCCTATGAGCTGGAAGTTCTTCTCGTCGAAGTCGTAGTAGTCGCCGTCGAGGTCTCGGATCGGCACGAGACCCTCACAGTGGTTCTCGTCGATCTCGCAGTAGATGCCATAGCTCTGCACACCCGAGATATGGGCGTCAAACTCCTCGCCGACAAATTCTCCCATAAACTCCACCATCTTATATTTGATACTGTCGCGCTCCGCGTTCTGCGCTATCTGCTCCATGTCCGAGCAGTGCTCACACAGCTCCTCGTAGTGGTTTTTGTTGGCCGACCGTCCTCCGTCCTGATAGCGGGTGAGGAGTCGGTGCACCATGGTGTCGGGATAGCGGCGTATGGGCGACGTGAAGTGGGTGTAGTAGTCGAAGGCCAGTCCGAAGTGGCCGATGTTGTGGGTGGAGTACTTCGCCTTCATCATCGATCGCAGGGCGATGGTCTGCACGAGTTTTGCCTCGCGGTGTCCGTCCACCTCCTCCATGAGCTTGTTGAGCGCGCGCGCCGTCGCCCCCTTGGTGCTCGTGCTCTTCATCTTGTATCCCAGTTTCGCCGTCAGCTCGCGCAGGTTTTCGAGCTTCTGCGGATCCGGATCGTCATGGATACGATAGGGCAGCGTCTTCGGCTTCTTGCCCTTGCCCGGACAGGCCACGCTCTCTGCCACGGTACGGTTGGCCAGGAGCATAAACTCCTCGATCAGTTTGTTGGCGTCCTTCGACCGCTTGAAGTAGCAGCGGGTGGGCTTTCCCTTCTCATCGATGTCAAAATGGAGTTCCTCCGTGTCGAAGTTGATGCTGCCATGGCGGAAGCGCTTCTGTCGCAGGCGCTTCGCCAGCGCGTCGAGCATGATGAGCTGCAGCGCGTTCTCGCCCTTGTAGCCCTCCTTGCCTGGTGCGGGCGCAGGCTCTCCCGTGCCGTCCACGACGCCGTTGTCCTCCAGCAGCTGCTGCACCTCGGCGTAGCAGTAGCGTCGGTCGCTACGGATGACGGTGTGGACGATGCGGTAGTTGAGGACGTTGGCCTCGCCGTCGAGGGTGAACACACAACTGTAGCAGAGCTTCTCCTCGTTGGGGCGCAGCGAGCAGATGAAGTTGCACAGTCGCTCGGGCAGCATCGGGATGGTGCGATCGACGAGATAGATGCTCGTGGCGCGCCGTTGCGCCTCCTTGTCGATGATGTCGCCCTCCTTCACGTAGTGGCTCACGTCGGCGATGTGCACACCCACCTCCCAGCGGTTGCCCTCCAGCGCCTTGATGCTCAGCGCGTCGTCGAAATCCTTGGCGTCGGCAGGGTCGATGGTGCAGGTCCAGGTGTCGCGGAAGTCCTCGCGGCGAGCTATCTCCTCGGCCGTGATGCCGGGCTGTATCTTCTCCGCCGCCTGCTCGACACGCTTCGGATACTGGTAGGGGAGTCCATACTGCACGAGGATGGCGTTCATCTCCACATCGTTGTCGCCCGCTGGTCCGAGCACGTCCACTACCTCTCCGACGAGGTTCTTGTGCTCTGCGTCAGGCCACTGCGTGATACGCACCACGGCGCGATCGCCCGTCTTGCCACCCTTGAGCCGCTTCTTCGGCACGAGGATATCATGGACGAAGAGCGCCTCCTGTGTGACGAGGAAGGCGATGTCGCGGTCCACGCGCAACTTGCCGGTGAAGGTGTCCTTCTTGCGGTGGAGGATCTCCGTCACCATTGCCTCCTTGATATGGTTGCGGCGACGGGCGAGGAACTGCACGCGGACGCGGTCTCCCGTGAGTGCCGACATGGAGTTGCGCTCCGAGACGAAGATCGGCGTGCCGCCATCGTCGGGCAGGAAGGTGTTCTTGCCGTTGGCCTTGCGCTGGAACGTGCCCTCCTGCACCTGTCCCTTCGTGTTGAGCCGATACGCATACTCGCCGTCCTTGGCAAGGAAGTCGTTCCATGCCATGTCCTCCATGATGTCGAGGGCCAGCATCTTCATCGGGTGGGTGGTCAGGCGCAGATTCTTGAACACCTGCTTCATGCTCATGGTCTCTCCGGGTCGCGACTGGAAGTAGTCTATAAGCACCTCGGCGAGCTGCTTCTTGTTAAGGCGCTTACCACCTTTTTTTTCTTTTGCCATAGTCGATTGTTTTGTTGGATAGCTGCCCTATGAGGGCCTACGGTCGGTGCTTCTGTTGCTTTTGCCACCATCCTAGTCCCCATTTTGGCAACTGTATTGATATGATGGTGGCAAAGTAACAAAAAAAATTGTATCTTTGCAAACGTTTTATGTGAAATTTTGATGAAAAAGATATTAATCACAGGAGCCTCGGGCTTCATCGGGTCCTTTATCGTCGAAGAAGCCCTGCGCCGTGGGCTGGAGACCTGGGCCGCGGTGCGCCCCACCAGTTCGCTCCGCTACCTCCAGGATGCCCGCGTCCATCTCCTCACGCTGGACCTCCAGGACCCCGCGCGGCTCATGGACCAGCTCCGTCCCCATCGCTTCGACTATATCGTCCATGCCGCCGGGGCCACGAAGTGTCAGGACCCCGCCGACTTCTTCCGTGTCAACCGCAACGGCACGCGCCACCTCTTCCAGGCCGTCCGGGCGCTGGCGATGCCCGTGGAGCGCATCGTCTTCCTGTCGAGCCTCAGCGTCTTTGGCGCCATCCACGAGACCCAGCCCTACACGCCTATCACCGAGACCGACCAGCCGCGCCCCAACACCTGCTATGGCCGGAGCAAACTGGAGGCCGAGCAGGCGGCGCTGGAGAGCGGACTGCCCGTCGTCATCCTCCGACCCACGGGCGTCTATGGTCCCCGGGAGCACGACTACTTCATGATGGCGAAGAGCATCAAGGGCCACACCGACTTCGCCGTTGGCTTCCAGCAGCAGGACATCACCTTCGTCTATGTCAAGGACGTGGTGGCGGCCGTGTTTCTCGCCCTCACGCGCGGCACCGTCGGACGCGCCTACTTCCTCACCGACGGGGCTGTGTATCAGAGCGCCGCGTTCAGCGACCTCATCCACGAGGCTCTGGGCCGCCCGTGGTGGATCCGCGTCACGGCCCCCATCTGGGTGCTGCGCCTGGTCTGTGGAGCGGGCGAGTGGTATGGTCGGCGCACGGGCCAGCTGATAGCGCTCAACAAGGACAAGTTCAATATTCTACGGCAGCGCAACTGGCAGTGCGACATCGAGCCCGCGCGCCGGGAACTGGGCTTCCAGCCGCAGTACGACCTGCGGCGTGGCGTGGAGGAAACGATCCGCTGGTACCAGGACCACAAGTGGCTGTAGGACGGGGTGACAAGTCGGTTGAGAGGCGCTTGTTTCGACTGCCCGTTTGATATGTGGAGGTAGCAAATTTCATAGCGAAAGTGGCGTTTTTCGATTCTTTAACCGTTCTTCGCCGTAGATTGATACTTTTTTAACGTTCATCTTTTTCCAAGCAAAATAAAATGCGTAATTTTGCATTCGAATCAAAACAGGTATAACACCGCTGCGGGAATTCCCGTGGCACCAATTTAAGGCAAAAAGAGACTATTCATCATCATTAAATAACATTCACAAAGCAATGGCAAAGTTTGATCAAAGCATTTTGACTCAGTACGGCATCACTGGCTCTACCGTGATCGCCCACAATCCTTCTTACGAGCAGCTCTTCGAAGAGGAGACCAAGGCTGGCCTTGAGGGCTACGAGGTTGGTCAGAACACTGAGCTCGGCGCTGTAAACGTAAAGACTGGTATCTACACCGGCCGTTCTCCTAAGGATAAGTACATCGTCATGGACGAGAACTCCAAGAACACCGTTTGGTGGACTTCCGAGGAGTATAAGAACGACAACCACCCGATGAGCGAGGAGGTTTGGAAGACTGTCAAGAACCTGGCCGTGAAGGAGCTCTGCAACAAGAACCTCTACGTCGTCGATGCTTTCTGCGGTGCCAACAAGAACACGCGCATGGCCGTCCGCTTCATCGTCGAGGTGGCATGGCAGGCCCACTTCGTCACCAACATGTTCATCCGTCCGACCGCTGAGGAGCTGGAGAACTTCGAGCCCAACTTCGTCATCTACAACGCCTCCAAGGCCAAGGTAGAGAACTACAAGGAGCTGGGTCTCCACTCTGAGACTTGCGTCGCCTTCAACGTGACCAGCCGCGAGCAGGTGATCATCAACACCTGGTATGGTGGCGAGATGAAGAAGGGTATGTTCTCCATGATGAACTACTACCTGCCGCTCCAGGGCATCGCTTCCATGCACTGCTCTGCCAACTGCGACATGGAGGGCAAGAACACCGCCATCTTCTTCGGCCTCTCCGGCACGGGTAAGACCACCCTTTCCACCGACCCGAAGCGCCGCCTCATCGGTGACGACGAGCACGGATGGGACGACAACGGCATCTTCAACTTCGAGGGTGGCTGCTACGCCAAGGTGATCAACCTCTCCAAGGAGAACGAGCCCGACATCTACGGTGCCATCAAGCGCAACGCCCTGCTGGAGAACGTCACGGTGGACAAGGACGGCAAGATCGACTTCGCCGACAAGTCCGTGACCGAGAACACCCGCGTGTCCTACCCGATCAACCACATCAAGAACATCGTGCGCCCGGTGTCCGCTGCGCCTGCCGCGAAGAACGTCATCTTCCTGTCTGCTGATGCGTTCGGCGTGCTGCCGCCCGTGTCCATCCTGACGCCCGAACAGACCCAGTACTACTTCCTGTCCGGCTTCACCGCCAAGCTGGCTGGCACCGAGCGCGGCATCACCGAGCCGACCCCGACGTTCTCTGCCTGCTTCGGCCAGGCCTTCCTGGAGCTCCACCCGACGAAGTATGCCGCGGAGCTGGTGAAGAAGATGAACGTCTCTGGCGCCAAGGCTTACCTGGTCAACACGGGTTGGAACGGCACCGGCAAGCGTATCTCCATCCCTGATACGCGCGGCATCATCGACGCCATCCTCGACGGCAGTATCCTCAAGGCTGAGACCAAGAAGATCCCGATGTTCAACTTCGAGGTGCCGACGGCTCTGCCCAACGTCAACCCGGCCATCCTCGATCCGCGCGACACCTACGCCGACGCTTCCGAGTGGGAGGTCAAGGCCAAGGATCTCGCCGCACGCTTCATCAAGAACTTCACGAAGTACACCTCCAACGAGGCGGGCAAGAAGCTCGTCGCTGCTGGTCCCCAGCTCTAAGGTGTCCTGACTCCGAAACGCTTCGGAGATAGAAGAACCAACATCTGCCGCCGCTCCTTAGGCTTCAATACCAAGGGGCGGCGGCTTCTTTTCCCGACCCAAATCTATCACAACGCAAACTATGGAATACTTGTCACAAGAGTGCTACGACCGGCTCACCCAGGAGCTCAACGACCTGGTCAGCGTCGAACTGCCCAAGGCACGAAACGAACTGGAGGAGGCGCGCGCTAAGGGCGACCTCAGCGAAAACTTTGAGTATCATGCGGCCAAACGGGCGCACGGGAGGCTGCTGAGCCGTATCAGCTATATGCAGAAGACGCTGCGCTTCGCAAGGGTGATGGACACCTCGCGGCTGGACAACGACACCGTGGGCCTGCTGCGCCGGGTGGAGATCACCAACCTGGCGACCAACACCACCATGGCCTACACCATCGTCAATCCTCACGAGGCCAACGTCAAGGAGGGGAAGATCTCCATCAAGTCGCCCATCGCCGAAGCCCTCCTCGGCAGAAAAGTAGGCGACGTGGTCACGGCCCACGTGCCCTGCGGCGTCCTACGACTCAGAATAGAGAAAATAACGGTGTAGCAAGCCCATTGCCTCGCCTTGGAGCGTATTTGTGCACATTTCTTCGGAAAAGGACAATCGATTGAGAAAAAAGTTGTAATTTTGTGGAAAACAAAGCAAGTAGGACACAACAACAGAAGGGATTGCATTATGACGGAAGATACTTTTAAGGACATGATAGTCTTTGTCGACGCAGCAGCCGTAAGCGACACTACGTTCCAGGACCTTGACCGCTACGCCCTCGACGACTACCTCGACAAGGTCTATGCCACTACGCTCGACGGTTTTGGCGCCAAGGCCGAACAGGTGCTGAAAAACATCCATGTGCTCAATCACCAGGGCGTCCCCACACTTGCTGGCTACCTGTTTTTCGGCAAACATCCCGAGCGCCATTGCCCCACCTGCATGGTCAAGGCCGTATCGTTCTTCGGCAACGACCTGGCAAGCTGTCAGTATCGCGACACGAAAGAGTTGCTGGGCAACATGCCGCGACTCTACGAGCAATGCATAGCCTTCCTCAAGGGCAACCTCCACAACCTCCAGGAGCGGGGTGCGTCGTTCAACACTTTGGGCAAACTGGAGATAGCGCAGGACGTGCTACAAGAGGTGGTCCAAAACGCTCTCGTACACAGAGACCTGTTGCGCCCCGCCCCCATCCGCATCTTTGTATTCGACAACAGAGTGGAGATCATCAGTCCCGGATCCCTGGCCGGAGGACTGACGGAAGACGACATTCGCAACGGCAAAACCTACCAACGCAATCCCTACATGGCCACGTTTGCTACCAACGCCTTGTACTACAGAGGCATTGGGTCGGGCATCGTGCGCATCCTCGCCGAGCACCCCGACATCCAGCTGGAAAACGACGACCGGGCGCAGGAGTTTAAAGTGACGATCCCGAGACCTGCCCAAGAGAGTGAATCTACTACCCGAAAGGACGAAACAACCACCTATAAGGGCAGAAACACTGCCCATAAGAGCACAAATGCTACCCATAAGAGCACAAGTACTACCCGAAAAGAGGCGAATTCTACCCAAAAGGACTTGAATACTACCCAAAAGAACGTATTGGCGTATTTCAAAAAGAATCCTCGTGCCACAAAAGCCGACGCAGCAGACACCCTTGGCGGCATCACAGAGAATGGCATAAAATTCATCATCGGCAAGCTACAACAGAAAGGCTTGATCAAGCGCGTTGGCGGGAGAAAATACGGGGAGTGGCAGGTGCTGATCTAAACGTGCATGCCCATTGCTTCCACCATGTTTTGCGAGGCCGGCTTTATCTGAACAGGTCTGCCATCGTCACCTGACATTGAATGTCGTCAGAATAGCCGCCCGGCGCAAGTCCAAAGGAGGTGATCATGGTGAGAAGTACCGTTTTCTCAGTACCAGTCTCCCTGATGAAAGTCTCCCTGCGGTTGCGGATGCGGTTGTCCTCTTCTTCTGTTATGACGTAAGGAGCGTTGGTATATTTCATCTCACAGAGATTGATGGTGTCGTCGTTTCTGTCGATGAGCATATCGATCTGTGCTCCCTTGGTCAGCGTCTTGCCGGTGTCAGGGTCTTTCGTTCCCTTGTACGTCCAGGAGTGGACGCTGCTCACAACGGCTGAGAAGCCGAGGGCCGCCTTGATTTGGCTGACGTGCTGCATGCAGACCCGCTCAAATGCTCTTCCTGCCCAGCTATAATGGATGGGTGATCCTGCGGAGGAGGACCAGAAATGCTCATCCCCATTGGTGTTCTCCGATATGAAATCGAAGTAGAACAGGGTGTAGTTGTCTATGAGCTGATATGTCGCCTCCTTGGTCTTCTTGCCGATGGCAGTAAACTTGCGGATGAACCCGCATTGCTCCAGTTCCTGCAGCGCTTTCGAAAATTCAGCATTGTCTGTGAGTTTCGACGTTTTCAGCAGCTCTTCCCTGAGCAGCCCCTGCTTCTTCCTGGCAAGCGCGGTGATGATGGCAATGTGGCAGCGTGGTTTCTTGAACAGAGAAGCATAGAGGGCGTCAAACTCTTGTGTGAGTTCTCCGCCTGGCTGGAAGAATATGCGGTCGAAATTCTGCGCCACGCTCATTCCCTTTTTCAGGAAACTCCAATAGTATGGGATTCCTCCCAGAGCCATGTAGGCTTCGAGGATCTGCCGGTCCTTGTAGCCCAGGCTCTTTGCTTCGCAATACTGCTTACACTCTCTGAGGGTGAATGGTTGCAGCAGCACCTTGCAGGTAAGGCGGTTGTGAAGCCCGCCGTAGTTCATGACCACATTGTCGATAATCCACGACGTGGCACTTCCGCAGATGACCAGGATGAGGTCTTTTCTCGTTGAAGCCCAGGCGTTCCAGAAATGGTCGAGCGAACGTACGAAGTTGGATTTAGGCGTGTCCATCCATGGAAGTTCGTCGATGAAAATGACTTTCTTCTCTTCGTTTTCAGGAAACGCTTTCAGGAAAGCCCACAGCAGTCCAAATGCCTCGGACCATGTCTTAGGCATTGCGCATTTTCCCATTCCTGCAAGATAAAGAGACTCTCGGAAGTCGCTTAGCTGCTGCCTGCGCGTGGCTCCGTAAGTACCGGTATGCTGGAAAACGAAATGGGTCTTATAGACCTCTCGGATGAGAAAGGTCTTTCCGACGCGTCGCCTTCCGTAAACAGCCACGAATTGTGATTCATCAGAAGTCATCAGTCCGCGGAGTGTTGCTATTTCATATTCTCTTCCTATTAACATATCGTATCCTTTCTTTATTTCTTGGAATGTAACGATAGTGCAAAGATACAAAAAAAGTTCGATAAGCCGTGGAAATGTGCCTTTTTTAGGCCGATTTCCACGACTTATCGACACTTTCTTGCTGATAGCGGAGGACTTTTTATTGACAAAGCTGCAAGTTGGGGGCCCTGTTGAATATGAAAAACAACTTGAACAACTTTTACAACTTGTAACAACCTACACGCTTCGCGTGTCACAATCCTGCTGCATGGTAAACAACAAAATACAACGCTTCGCCTTGGACATTCCTGCCGATTGTCCTTGCGAAGCGTTGTTCATAGTTGTTTCCCTTGCAGCAATCCTTGGTCTGCATGAGCCTCGAAGAGGCGATGTCCCCGCGAAGCGTTGTTCAAAGTTGTAAAAGTTGTTCAAGTTGTTTTCCTATATGTCCACGTGTCAGTCCCCGCGAAAGCATTATTGTAAAAGTTGTTCAAGTTGTTTTCCCTACTCAGCAGGCCGTATTGGAAAACAACTCAAACGCCCCTATCACTCAAATATCGGATGAACCTTCCTAATTTATGAATGAAGAGCCCCAGCCTTTACTTCGCCACAAACTTCTTGCCGTTTTGGATATAGACGCCCTGCTTGGGAGGCTGCTGCAGGCGAACGCCCTGGAGGGTATAGACGCGGTTGTCGGTAGCGAGGCGGTCGGGAGTGCTGGCTTTTTCGCTATGCTTTATGGAGCAGGCTTCCGAAATATTCATTCCACGGAAAGTGACCTCGACGCCTCGGAATTGTCCTGGAAGCAAAATGGAATTGAGCACACTTGTGCCACTGCCAATCAACTCATTGTAGCTCCATTCCATGCCATCCACAGAATAGTGGACCACGCGATAATAGGTGCCACCAAGGCACAAGGAGTCCACCTTGGTCACTTCGGCACGAGCCTCCCTTTCAGAATCGACATGGACGAGGTCGCCGACTTGGCAGTCAAACTCATACATGATTCTCGGCTCTGCGTCGTCGGGATAGTAAAAATAAATGTTGCGCCCCTCCTGATAGGCGGGGACTGTCCCGATCTCGGTCTCTACGAGCTTGCAGGTTCTGCCCCCTACGATGGTGTCGCCCAGGACGCTATACCGTGCCGAGTCCTTGACGACCAGCGCGCCTTCATATCGGGCATCATAGTTGAACACGGTCCATGTTTTGCCCTCCGCCAAAAACGGGATGCGATCCTGCGCCTGCGCCTTCTGAGGCATCAGCGCGCTCATTGCCAAAGCCAAAAGAGCCATGGCTGAGATGTTCTTTCTTACGTTTTTCATCATGACATGTTTTTTTTAAATTGTTCCACTCTGTTTTTTTCTATTGCAGAAGCCTGCGCTTCTACTTCACCACAAACTTCTTGCCGTGCTGGATATAAATGCCCTTGGGCAGATGGCGCACGTCCATGCGGCGGCCCTGGAGGTCATAGACGCGGTCGTCGGAAGCGAGGCGGTCGGAGGTGGCGACAGTCTCCACGCCAGCGACAATAGCCTCATAGGCTTTCTCACGCGTGTTGACATAGATGCGGTGGCCTTCGGCGTCGTAGTAGTTCTCAAGGAGCGAGAAGGTGAAGAACGTGTTCGGCGCATTGTCGTGGCACAGGTAGTCGAACGGCGTGCCTTGCATATTGACGCAGCCCACGCCTTCTATCAAGCGGTGGCCCGACGACAGCACCAACATGCGGCGGGTCTGCCCGTCGGAGAGCGTCGTGTCGCCCTCCTCCACCACGGTGTATTGCGTGCCAAGGTAGGCGTCGCCCACATGGGCGTCATAGTCGTAGAGGATGTATTCGCCCTCGTCGTTCGTCGGGTAAACGTTGCTCGCTTGGGCAAAGGCTGCACGGTAGCTGTCGGCATCGGCCAGCACGCGGCCGCCCTCACGGCGCATGGCGAAAAGGTATTTGTTGGAATAAACCTTCTGATACGTCTTTCCGTTCAGCGTCGTCTCGCCAGCACAAGCGTAGCTTCTCCTGCCATGTCTCAGAAAATACAATTCGTGGGTCTCAATGTTATTCGTTTTCCTATAGTCGGCACAAATCCATTGGCGATCGCAATGCGGAATACGCAAAAAATCGTTGCTTGTGAAAAGCAGCTTGCCATCTACTTTGCAAGAATCAAACGTCATATAGGACGAAGTGACCCATAAAAATCCGGGTTCAGGATCGGGACCGACGTCGCTCCCTATGCCCTCGACCCAATATTGCTGCGCGTTACCATTTGAGTAATCCGTGCCACCCCCAGAATAGCTGACACAACCGATTCCCAAACGGCGATAGGGCTCACCGTCCACCAAGATTGTATCGACCGTATTCACATTGAGGCGGAAGTAATCGTGAGACACGGTCGTGTCTCCTTTGCCAAGGGAGAAATCATAAACGAGATGACTACTCCAGTCGGAGGTGTCGTAGGCGTCGTAGTAGGAACCCACTTTGCCAAACACCTTGCCGTTCTCCTCACGCAGAAATCCTTCTACCACGTTTCCATCATACAATTTCTTGTAGGCGACTCCGTCCAAGATCGTATCACCCTCGACCCGCTCTGTGTGAAAAGATTCTCCAAGAAAATAGTGGACACACCGAGTGTACCACTCCTTGCCCTCCTGCAGGAAAGGCTTGTTGACCACGGACTGTGCGGAAACAGTAATACCGTATGTATTAAGAAGACATACAACGACGCACAATCGGCGAAAGATCTTCATTTTATTATTACCCATCTTTGAACTCACTTTAAATTTGTATGCACTTGAAGAGAAGCTCCCTTTTCAACTCGGAAGCTATTTTTCAATCTCACAGTCTGCTCAGCTTGCAGTGAGACGTTTCCATTCTGAATACGGACAGGACCCTGAGCACTTCCGCGTTTTACATCTCTACCAGCTATGATTTTTTTGCCAACAACAGTTGTGTTGCCATCGAACGTGACGTTCTGAAGATAAAGATTCCCGTCGTCCTGCTTGAGCACATTCACGCAATAAGGAACAAAACCATCCTTAGTTACACAAACGGTGAACTCATTCGGAATTTGTTCAAACGAGAACACATTCCCTTGCAAGTTTTGGAATCGATAAAAAAGCACATTGCCCTTGTCATCGATTTTCGAAAGGCAAACATGACAAGAGTCTTGCCTTACTGTTATGTCAACTCGATTGTTATTATAATCAATTCTGACATCTTCGAATCTTTTTGGCTTGGACAAATTGAGGTGTCCCTCAGGGTCTCCCAAAGTGTTAAGGGCAAGTAGCGGCCATCGCCAAGCAGCCGAGCGGTTTTTCGCATAAGAAACCGCTTCTGCAGTACTCATCTTGTATTTGAAGATACCATCGTAAAAATACTTCATCAGATCACAATGTGCCCCAACAAATCCCTCTCGAGAATACCCGACAAATGCCAATATATTGCTGTTCTCATTTCGCATAAAAGCCTCACTTAGACAAAGAGAGTCTGGCTCTCTGTCAAACCAATTCACACAGCAAGCCCCAGACACTATCGTCGTATAATTTGGATTTATCAAAGTCTCGGCCAGGTCATTCTCGTATGTATATTTACCATCTGGTGTGTCACGTCCTTCAAGGCCTCCCCAAGCGTCTATCCAGCCATGTGAAAACTCGTTTACAAGGAAATAACCACGCGACAACTGTTCTTGCATGTGTAGAGGTGAGACGTGGTAGCGATCTCCTTCCTCAAAATCCGTGAAAGTATCAAAAAAACGCATTCTGCTCCCATTCCAATAAGGAGCAATATGATCTTGATACAATTCCTCGTTGTATTTTTGCGAGTCACTTACATATAGCGTATCCCCAGGGGACAATGGTATCGTATCAACATGATAAAGGAAATTTCCACACATGAGAAGGGTGTCGGATATCTCACTTGGACCTGGCGACATTTCGTACTTTATCAGTTTATTGACTATGCTCGTCGCTTCTTTCATCTTGCAAACAGACAAACGGGAAACGGCTATATCGGCAGTGTACGACACCCAGTCGCTCTCCTCGCCGTAGAGACCATTCTGATTATTATCCCAATTTAAATGAGTAAAACTTGAATAATACAGATCGGCGGGTACATCCACCGTGGGAGAGTCTTTCAGCGGCCCTAACGGGCACATCAAACTGGGCACTATCTCCACGTCGCCACCCAACAGGACATATTCCACCTGACCCTTGTATTCCATGATGGCGCGCTTGATACGCATGGGCATGATGGGGTCGCTGTACTTTTGGTTTATCTCCTCTACAGTCAGCACCTTACTTTTAACGCCCTTGGTGGTTTTCCAATTCGCCAGACGCTGAAAGGCGGGCTTCAGCTCCTCGTTGGTGATAACCAAATACTTGACAGGGAAACTGTTCGCAACAGAATACTGTCGGGCAGCTGTAGGGTAAAGTGCGTCGATATCATCCGAATTATACACCAACAGCTCTATCTCCCTGCGCTTTTTCGCATGAAACGACTCGCTTTCGGGGTAAGCAGCGATTGGCGCAGCCTTGCTTACCGTTCCCAACGAGAGAGTTATTTGCAGATTCTGCTTTAGGTAAAGCGAATGATTTTGTGCGTCGTAGCGCAAAGGACAAACCAATAGCGAGACGTACTTGTAGTTGCCAAGTACATTGGTGGACACATAGCGAACCTCCTCCGACGGATAGTTACTCAGCGCATAGTCAAAGACGCGGTTGGGAGTATAAGCATCCAGGGCATTCGTCGGGACGGGCAGCTTGTTGGGGGTCACGCGGATATCACTCCGAAGCAAGCTCTCCCCGCCACGAACCGTCAACCCTTGAAACTCCTGCGTTGGGGCAATCAAGACATTGACGACATAATAAGGAAGCGCAGGGGCCAGAGTGTCCGTATCGTAGATAACGGGAAACTTCTCCGCACTGATACTGTATGCCCCGTTCTCTTGTGCGAAAGAAAAATCGGAGCCATCAAACGTGAGTCTCACCTCCTTCGTATCGCTTCCTCTTGCAAAAAGGGCAGCGAACAGAAGAAAACTCAGAAAAAGTATGGATTTCTTCATTTTTTGTGCTTTTAAAATCCAATAATAAGCTAACGGTTTACGATCATCCGACGAGTTTCGCTGACCTTTCCGTTAACGACAAGCGTATAGAGATAAGTGCCAGGAGCGAACTCGAAGCTTGAAAGCGACACCTCGCTAAGTCCGTTGCTCACAGGAATGCGCTTGACACTTGCGCCATTGAGCGTCAGAATGTCAACATAGGCATCCGAGGCGTCATCGGGAACGGAGACACGGACGGTCGATTGGCCTGTGAACGGATTGGGGGTGTTCTGAGAAATGCTACCCCAACCCTCGTCGAGCGTGTTAGTCGCAATGTTGGTAGCAGCGTTCACCTTTCGCGTACCCGACGCGGCAACGGTTTCTTTAAGGTCGTCCAGCTCTGTCTTCAACTCCTTGATGGCCTGAACGAGGATGGGGACCAGTTGGGTATAGTTGACGTACTCATTTCCTTGTGCGTCTTCAATGATAAGAGCGGGGAAACTCTGCTTAACGGCGTTCACGTCAAGGGCGTAGTATGATTTGCCAAAAGGAACAACGGGGTCTGAGATCGGTGCAACGGTTCCTGTTAGTGTTGTAGAATCTGGCGCCATTCCTGCTCCAATGTCTGGTACTTGTATCCTTACAATGTACATGAATGGGTTTGCAGAGGCGATACCATCCAATGCGCTATTGATTGGGCGCAAAGTCTGTGTGTTTTTCGCATTGACATCGGCGCTGTTGACCACGTTGCCTTGAAGCGAACCAGTAACCTTCACATTGCCATCGAAATAGCCAGCATAGCGCCCATCAACCCTCAGGCCCAACGTCTTGCCGCTGGTCGTTCCAAAGATAGCAGCTCCTTCTTGACTGCCTTGCAAGGCTCCAAGCACGCCAAAGTTGTAGCCGCTTGTGCAGTTGCCTGCTACTCCGCGCAAACCAAAGGCTCGTCCTGTGTTCCTCATCGTGGGGCTGTAAGCCACTCCCTCGCCACCGATATTGTAACAACCCGATGCGGGATTGTGCAAGCCAAGGGATACATGATAGGCGGTGTCGCAGTATGCGACATTGCCAACAGAGAGAGACACGTTTGAAGTCGGTTGCTCACTTCCAATGTTCACGTTGCCGTTGT
>OHCB01000527.1_pt1 | contig 14229 bp, 9 predicted proteins | sample 1577501 | NCBI WGS metagenome assembly OHCB01 (sample SAMEA3879582, study PRJEB24766) | human gut metagenome | biome: human-associated habitat; feature: feces | place: USA | collected 1985/1987
ACTTTTTAACTGCTAAAGGAGGGAAGCAGGCATGAACGACAGTATAGCGCGTGCAAAGTTTGTTGATAAGCTGATGACAGCTGTGTTTTATTGCGTAGCAGGCTTCTTTATCCTGCTGCTCGTGGCCTTTGCCCTGTACGTTATCATTAACGGCTTCAAGGATTTCAGCTGGAGCCTGATATCCTTTGAGGGCAGCGGCATCGGTAATTTGTTCTTCAACACTATTTATCTGGTTTTCCTATCGCTGCTGGTGAGCGTGCCTCTGGGAGTCGCTGCCGGCATTTATATGGCGGAATACGCTAAGCAGGGCAAGTTCACCAAGTTCCTGCGCATGTGTATCGAAACGATGTCTTCACTGCCGTCTATCGTTGTCGGCCTGTTCGGTTACCTGGTATTTATCGTGATGACCGGCTCGCAGTGGAACCTGTTCAGCGGTGCGTTGGCAGTTTCTATCCTCAGTATTCCGCTGATTATGACGGTCACGGAGGATGCCTTCAAATCACTGCCGCAGGGTTATAAGCGCGGCAGTCTGGCCATGGGCGCAACGCTGTGGCAGACAATTTACAAGGTGCTGCTGCCTGCGTGTCTGCCGCGTATTATGACAGGCGTTATCCTGGCTGCTGGCCGTGGCTTCGGTGAAGCGGCAGCGCTGCTGTATACCGCAGGCATGAGCACCGATATCAACTGGAACAGCTGGAACCTGCTGTCTCCGACCTGCCCGCTGAACCCATTCCGTCCGGGCGAAACGCTGGCGCTGCATATCTGGGCATCGCGTACCGAGGCATTGGCAGCCAATGCGGCGCAGATGGCCAACCTTTCTTCAGCAATACTGATGCTGCTGGTGCTGTCCTTTAGTCTGGGCGCACGTTACCTGAGCACTTATTTAGACACAAAAACCGGAGGTAGCAGAAAATGACAAATGATAACGCTGCAACTAAATTTTTAGTGCAGGATCTGGATTTGTATTACGGCAAATTCCAAGCGTTGAAAAAAATAAATCTTGATATCAAGGAAAAGGAGATTACCGCGCTTATCGGCCCTTCCGGCTGCGGCAAATCCACCTTTTTAAAGACACTGAACAGAATGAACGATCTGGAGGAGGGCGTGCGCATTGAAGGCAGCATTGCATTGGATGGCAAGGATATTTTTGCGGAGATTGACCCCATCAGCCTGCGTCACCGCGTTGGTATGGTCTTCCAGCAGCCTAACCCCTTCCCGAAAAGCATTTATGACAACGTTGCTTACGGTCCGCGTATCCATGGCGTGACGAAAAAGAGCGAGCTGGACGAGATTGTAGAGCGCAGTTTGCGTCAGGCTGCCATTTGGGACGAGCTTAAAGACAGACTGAATAAGAGTGCGCTGGGCCTTAGCGGTGGCCAGCAGCAGCGCCTATGCATTGCACGTACCCTGGCTGTGCAGCCGGAGGTTATCCTCATGGACGAGCCTACCAGTGCGCTGGACCCGATTTCTACGATGAAGATTGAGGATTTGGCGTTGGAGCTGAAGAAGGACTACACCATCGTTATTGTTACGCATAATATGCAGCAGGCTGCGCGTATTTCTGACAAAACAGCCTTCTTCCTTTTGGGCAAGCTGATTGAGTTCAACGAAACGAAGCAGCTGTTTGCTAATCCGTCTAATCCTAAGACAGAAGAGTATATTACCGGCAGATTCGGTTGATGTAAGGAGAGGCGTGTAAATGCGATACGGAAAGGCTCTCCTAGGGGACAAAGTAAGGTATACTGTCGAAATGCAAATAAGTGCAGTTCCCTCTCAGTCGCCCTGTGGGCGCCAGCTCCCCCAAAGGGGAGCCTCTCATGTATCGCTGCTTACTTTGAATTTAAATTTGTTGAGAAAGGAATAATAAAATGACACGTAACAAATTCAACGAGGAGCTGAAGCAACTGCTCAACAGTGTGCGCGTTATGGGCGTAAATCTGGAAGATACCCTGGATAAGGTTATCGCCAACCTGGAGCAGAAGGATGCAGCTTTAGCGCAGCAGATTATCAGCGATGATGATAATTTTGACAACAGCGAAGTAAATATCGAAAAGCAATGCCTGGAGCTGGTGCTGACACAAACTCCGGTAGCAACTGACTGGCGTGAGATTGCCAGCTGCCTGAAGCTGGTGGGCGATATGGAGCGCATTGCCGACCATTGCAGTGATATCAGCCAATATACCTTGAAGCTGATTGAAAAGGAGCCTGTGCCGTTGCCGGATAACTTTATGGCTATGCTGCAGGTTATGCGCCAAATGGTGTATGACAGCATCAGCGCCATCAGCGAAAATGATCTGGAGCTGGCTAACAAGGTTATTGCTACCGATGATGAGGTAGACAATTACTTTGCCGAAATGCGTCAGCATCTGACCACTGTAATGCAGCAAAAGCCGCAATATGTACCCCAATATGTTGACTATCTGATGATTGCCAAATATGTGGAGCGCATTGCCGACCATTCCACCAATATCGCCCAATGGGTAATGTTCGTGGTGAAGAATGAACTGAAAAACTGAGCTTTGCATGCCAATCACGGCCTCCGCAGCAATGCGGGGGTTTTTGCTTTGTTTCAGCAGTTGTCATAGCATTGGCAGCAGGCATCACTTTGCAGACTTGTTTTCTATATTCGTTGATTTGTGTTATAATAAAGTGTTAGAGTATTTACGTTCCGGACAGCTTCGGAAAATATTACAGGCTGTGGCTGTCACGATTCAGAAAATAAGATTTTAGAACATATTCAGGAGGGACGCAATGCATATTGACAAACGATTAGAAACTATTGCCAATCTGGTGCCGCAGGGCTGTGTGCTGGCGGACATCGGCACGGACCACGCGTATTTACCCGTGTGGCTGCTGGAAAAGCAAAGAATTGCGCGGGCGATTGCCGGCGATATTGCTGCGGGACCCTGCCAGGCGGCGCGTACTACCGTGGCACAGTTTGGGCAGCATGAGCATGTAGAGGTACGTCAGGGCAGCGGTCTTAAGGTGTTGGCTTCGGGTGAAGCAGATTGCATTGCTATTGCAGGCATGGGTGCTTCTACCATTATCAGTATTTTGGAGGATGATATGGAGGTAGCGCAGAGCGCCAAGCTTTTGGTGCTGCAGCCGATGGCCGGTGCCGCATCCTTGCGTGCGTGGCTGTGCAGCCACGGCTGGCAGCTGGCTGCCGAAGAGCTGGTGGATGATGCCCCGCATTTTTATGAGATTATCGCTGCTAAGCGTGGCTTAGCGCCTGCCTACAGTGTGGCAGAGTGCGCTGTAGGCCCGCTGCTGCTCGCACAGAAGCATCCGCTGCTGGGTAAACAGTTGGAACGCCAGCTTGCTACCTGCCGACAGCTGTTGGAGAATATGGGACGCAGCGAGCGCGCATGCGCGAGCGAAAAGTATAAGGAAATCGAAGCGTTGAAGGCAGAACTGGAGGTGCTGCAAAATGGCAAGCGTAGTGACAGTAAATAATATCATCAACCTGCTGGACGAAATGGCACCGCCGGAGCTGGCAGAGTCCTGGGACAACGTAGGTCTGATGCTTGGCAGGCGCAATAAGCCTGTACGCAGGCTGCTTTTGGCGCTGGATATGACACAGGAAACTGTGACGCAGGCCTTAGCGAAAAAGGCTGATATGCTGATTACGCATCATCCGGCAATTTTTCATAAGCTGGGCAATGTGACTGATGCCGATTGGCAGCAGGAGCTTTTGCTGCAGCTGGCAGAAAACGGCGTTGCTGTTTACAGCGCGCACACTAATCTTGACTGCGTTGCTAACGGTGTCAACAGCGTGCTTGCCAAAAGACTGCGCCTGCAGGATGCGGATATGCTGGATACTGTCAGCGGACTCGGACGCATAGGTGAGCTGGAGCAGCCGAGCAAGCTGCGTGATTTTGCAGTCTTCGTCAAAAAGGCTTTGCAGGCTGATTATCTTACCGTAGGCGATGCAGGACGCAAGGTTAAGCGTGTTGCCGTCTGTGGCGGTGCCGGTGCCGATTTAATCGGGCTGGCCTTGGCGCAGGGTGCCGATACGCTGGTAACAGGAGATGTGAAGTACCATGAGGCACAGCAGGCTGTTTTCAGCGGTCTGAACATTATTGATGCAGGCCATCAGCCGACAGAGCTGCCGGTGCTTGATGACCTGGCCGACAGATTATCGCTGCGCTTTACGGAAAAGCATTGGGATGTGGCAATTCAGGTAGCACGCGAAACACTGCTGCTGAAGCATATATAGAAAACAGGTGATAGAAGAATGATTAAAGATTTTAAAGCCGGCATCAAGGTGTGCCAGGCAGTTTTGGTAAGGGTACAGAAGGTAGGCAATTCCTCTAACGGCGGTGTTTTTGCCCGCGGTATGCTGGAGGATAACAGCGGACGCATTGCTTTTATCTGCTTTGATGCAATGCTTGTAGACAAGCTGCGCGAGCTGGAGGGCCCGACAGCCTTTATGATGGGCGGTAACGTCGACATCAACAAATTCAATAATGATATGGCGCTGCAGGTTGTAATCCAGCGTCTGGAAAATCTGCTGCCGCAGGATGATATCAGCAATCTGCTGCCGCATGGTGATTTTGATGTAGAGGCTTATAAAATTAAGCTGGCCAATTATATCAAGGCAGTACGCACTCCGGGACTGCGTATGCTGCTGGAAACTATTTTCAGCGGTGCAACCTATGAGCGCTTTGTGACTAATCCTGCCGGTATGCGCATGCATCATGCATATCTTGGCGGTCTGCTGCAGCATTCTGTTGATGTTACCGGTCTGGCAGTGGCCTTGGCCGAGCAGATTGAGGGCGTGGACAAGGATTTGGTTATTGCTGGCGCTCTGCTGCACGACATCGGCAAGGCGGTTGACCACGAGGTTGAAGGCACGCATAACCAAATCGGCGCGGATCTTGCAAAGAAATATCGTGAAAACAACCAAGTTGTTCACTGCATTCTTGCACACCACGGCGATGTTGAACCCGGAACGGTTGAAGCCGTTCTCGTTCAGGCGGCGGCCATGCACGCGCTCGCCGACATCGACGATCGGGTGTTGGTTGATGCACGTGCCGTGGTTGGAGCGCAGGAACTTGATGAGCTTATAGTCCTTGCTCTCGCCGCTGTCATACTTGACGGACACGTTGGTGGCGTCCACCTTGGTGACCACGCCGTCGCCCTCGGCCAGCACCACCACCTCGGAATCCAGGCAGATCTTGTGCTCCATACCGGTGCCCACAATGGGAGCCTCCGGCCGCAGCAGGGGCACGGCCTGCCGCTGCATGTTGGCGCCCATCAGGGCGCGGTTGGCGTCGTCGTTGGGCAGGAAGGGGATCATGGCCGTGGCGATGGACACCATCATACGGGGGGAGATGTCCATATAGTCCACGTATTCCGGCTCCACCTGGATGGTCTCGTCCTGGTGGCGGCAGGTGATACGGGGGCCGATGAGGCAGCCGTTCTCGTCCACCGGCTCAGCGGCCTGGCACACAACGTACTGATCCTCCACGTCGGCGGTCATATAGGTAATCTCGTCGGTGACATGGCCGGAGGGCCGGTCCACCCGGCGGAAGGGGGCCTCGATGAAGCCGTACTCATTGACCCGGGCATAGGTGGCCAGATAGGAGATCAGGCCGATGTTGGGGCCTTCAGGCGTCTCGATGGGGCACATGCGGCCATAGTGGCTGTAGTGCACGTCGCGGACCTCCATGTTGGCGCGCTCGCGGCTGAGGCCGCCGGGGCCCAGGGCGGACAGGCGCCGCTTGTGGGTCAGCTCGGCCAGGGGGTTGGTCTGGTCCATGAACTGGCTCAGGGGGCTGGAGCCGAAGAACTCCTTGATGGCTGCGGTAACGGGTCGGATGTTGATGAGGCTCTGGGGCGTGACAATGTCCAGATCCTGGATGGTCATCCGCTCCCGGATGACCCGCTCCATGCGGGAAAAGCCGATGCGGAACTGGTTTTGCAGCAGCTCGCCCACGCAGCGCAGGCGGCGGTTGCCCAGATGGTCGATATCGTCCTTCTGCACCAGGCCGTGGGCCAGGACGTTCATATAGTTGATGGAGGTGAGGATATCGTCCACGATGATGTGCTTGGGCACCAGGCGGTCGGCCTGCAGGCGGCACTGCTCGATAAGCTCCTCGCCCTGATACTGGCCCATCAGCTCCTGCAGCACGTCGAAGCGCACCCGCTCCTTGATGCCGCACGCCGTCTTGGGGTCAAAGTCCACATAGCGGCTCATGTCGCACATGCGGTTGGTGAAAATGCGGATGACCTCGCCGTTTTCCAGCCGGACCTTCACCATACCCACGCCGATGGCGTCCAGGGTGCGGCAGTCGTCGCCGGAGAGGACGTGGCCCTCCTCCAGCAGAAGCTCGCCGGTGGCGGGGTCGGCCACGGGCTCGGCCAGCTTCTGACCCTTGGCCTGGGCCCACAGGGTCAGCTTCTTGTTGAACTTATACCGGCCCACGGTGCTCAGGTCATACCGCCGGGGGTCGAAGAACAGGCCCTGCATCAGGTTCTCGGCGGAGTCCAGCGTGGGGGGCTCGCCGGGGCGCTGCTTGCGATAGATCTCCAGCATGGCCTCCTCATAGGACTTGCAGGTGTCCTTTTCCATGGTGGTCACGATGCGGGGATCGTCGCCGAAGCGGTCCAGGATCTCGCCGTCGGTCTTCAGACCCAGGGCCCGGATCAGGCAGGTGATGGGGAGCTTGCGGTTCTTGTCGATGCGGACCCAGAACACCTCGCTGCTGTCGGTCTCATACTCCAGCCAGGCGCCGCGGTAGGGGATCACGGTGGACGTCAGCAGGGGCAGGTCGGTTTTCAGGTCGATCTCCTTGCCGTAGTAGATGCCGGGGGAGCGGACGATCTGGCTGACCACCACGCGCTCGGCGCCGTTGATGACGAAGGTGCCGGAGTGGGTCATCAGGGGGAAATCGCCCATGAAGATCTCCTGCTCCTTGATTTCGCCGGTCTCCTTATTGTGCAGGCGCACGCTGACCTTCATGGGGGCGGCATAGGTGGCGTCCCGGGCCTTGCACTCCTCCACGTCGTACTTGGGCTTCTCGTCCATGCTGTAGTCGATGAAGCTCAGCTCCAGGTTGCCGGCATAGTCGCCGATGGAGGCCACGTCGGCGAAAACCTCCCGCAGGCCGGTGTCCAGGAACCACTGATAGGATTTCTTCTGGATCTCCAGCAGGTTGGGCATCGCCATGACCTCTTCGTGTCTGGCAAAGTTCTTGCGCAGGGTCTTGCCATAATACTTGTCCTTGGCCATCTTCAATACTCACGCCTTTCTTTTCGCATTTTCTCCGTGCTTTTCCTTGGGAACCGCTCTCCCGGGATTTTGACACGCTCGGCCCGGTTGTTTGTTTTCGCCCGGGCCCACTTGTAATTTCGGGGGAAAGCTGGTATCATAACAGCAGATTTGAAATGGGGCATCAGGCCCCATTTTCTCAATATAGCGTCTTATTGTACCACAGGCGCGGCCCCTTTGTCAACATAAAACCCCGCCGGGAGCCCGATTTTTTCGGATTCCCGGCGGGATTTTTCGCAGGCACCGTATTTTTATGCTGCGCAAGGGATTTTTCGAAATTGCGGGCATTTCCCGCGCGATCCGCCGGACGGAGCCGCGGACGGTCCGCAAATGCGTAGCCTTGCAGCGCGCCGGAAAGCTCCATCCCCGGGTGTCTGGCCCGGGGCCGTTTTTTTGACCGGAGAATGCCGGAAAATTTGGAAAATATTTTGGCATTTTATGCCGATACGTCATTGCATCAAAGCCCAAAAGCTGGTATAATATGTAAGTCGCGCTGAGCTTTTATGCAGCGGCGGACAATATATTTTATAGGAGGAACGAGATGACAGCTATCAAACGGTGCTGCGCACTGGCTCTGGCGGTTCTGATGATCCTGACCGCCCTGCCGGTGACGGCATTCGCCCAGGCAGCTGAGCAGGAGGTCAACGCCTCCCTGCAGGAAACCACGGTCAGCGGTATCGCCAACGATATCGCCCGCCAGGTCCTGCGCAGCGGCCAGAAAAACGGCGAAAAAATTCAGATGGAGAACACCGCGAAGCTCGACGACAGCGACGAGGTCGAGATCATCGTGGTGGTCAACGACTCCGTGGCTGACCCGGATTCCCGGGCCCAGGTCAACGCCCTGCTGCGCACGCAGAAGAGCGCCCTGGCTCAGATCAACCGAGCCATTGACGGGCAGGTGGAGCCCCAGCGGCAGTATACCACCCTGCTCAACGGCTTTTCCGCCACAGTGACCTATGGCCAGTACAAGGCCATCCGGAAGCTGGACTGCGTGCAGTCCGCCTTCATTTCCCCCACGTTTGAGCTGCTGCCCGACACCGCCAACAGCAACCGGATGATCGGCGGCGGTATCTATAATACCACGGGCTTCACCGGCGAGGGAATGCTGGTGGCCATTCTGGATACCGGCGTGGACATGGGCCACGAGATCTTCAAGACCGCCCCCAAGAGCCCTTCCCTGACCCGGGAGAAGCTCCAATCCACGCTGGAGCAGTACGACTTCCAGGTGGAGCAGATCATCCGGGGCATCAGCGTGTCCGACCTGTATTACAGCGCCAAGATCCCCTTCCAGTTTGACTACGGCGACAGGGACAAGGACGGCATGCCCGGCGATAAGGGCAGCCACGGCACCCACGTTGCCTCCACCGCCGCCGGCAACACCGGCGTCAACGAGGCCGCCATGGGCGTGGCTCCCCAGGCCCAGATCATCAACATGAACGTGTTCAAGTCCACCGGCGGCGCGTCCTATGCGGACATTCTGGCCGCTCTGGAGGACTGCATCCTGCTGGGCGTGGACGTGGCCAACCTGAGCCTTGGCTCCGACTGCGGCTACATCGACTATGACAGCGAGGACGCCTTCACCAAGAGCCTGCTGGACGTGTTCGAGCGCACCGGCGAGAGCGGCGTGTCCCTGGCTGTGGCCGCGGGCAACGCCTATAACGCCGCCTATGGCGACGCCTTCGGCGGCAAGGCCCTGGCCTCCAACCCCGATTACGGCCTGGTCAGCGAGCCCTCCACCTATGGCGAGTCCCTGTCCGTGGCCGCCGTGTCCAACGGCATGGTCAAGGGCCCCTATGTCACCGTGGGCGGCAAGAACCTGGCCTATCAGGACAGCGCCACCATCAGCGAGGACGAGAACGCCAAGCCCTTCCGCAGCCTGTCCGCCCGGGGCTCCATCGAGTATGTGGTGGTTCCCAACTACGGCGCGGAGGAGGACTATGCGGGCCTGGACCTGACCGGCAAGATCGCCCTGGTGCAGCGGGGCGGCGGCATGTACTATGAGCAGAAGGAGCGCAACGCCGCCAACGCCGGCGCCATTGGCATGCTGGTGTACAACAACGTCCCCGGCATGCTGTATATGTCCATCACCGACTGGAAGATCCCCTGCGCGTTTATCTCCCAGGCCGCCGGTGAATACATGAAGCAGCAGCAGACCAAGACTCTGTCCGTGGCCTCCGCCGACGCCCTGGTGGAATCCCCCACCTATGGCATGGCCGACTTCTCCAGCTAGGGCGCTACCCCCGAGCTGACCCTGAAGCCGGAGATCACCGCCCCCGGCGCGGGCATCTATGCCGCCGTGCCCGGCGGTTATGAAAGCATGGACGGCACGTCCATGGCCTCCCCCCACGCGGCCGGCGGCATGGCCATCGTCCAGCAGGCCCTAAAGGCCCGGGACAACAGCATGACCGGCGCCCAGCGCAAGCACATGACCGACACCCTGCTCATGAGCACCGCCCATGTGATCTATGACGACAACGGCGTGCCCTATTCCCCCCGGAAGCAGGGCGCTGGCCTGATGAGCATCAACGACGCCGTGAATACCCGGGGTTATCTGTCCGTGGAGGGCATGGAGCGTCCCAAGCTGGAGCTGAAGGACGATCCCGCCATGAAGGGCGTGTACACCATGAACTTCACCGTCCACAACACCGGCAGCGACACCCTGTATTACGACGTGACCCCCCTGGTGCTGACTGATACCACCGAGGCCTATGTCAACGGCAGCGGGCAGGAGTTCTCCACCATCAGCGGAAGCTCCCGGCTGCTCCCCCACACCTTCACCACCAACTGCGGGAATAACCGCGTGTCCGTGGCTCCCGGCAAGACCGCCGACGTCACCGTCACCGTTACCGTTACCGGCGAGGGCCGGAAGATGCTGGCCCAGTTCCCCAACGGCAGCTATGTGGAGGGCTTCGTGACCCTGACCCAGGTGGCTGCCGACGGCAGCGCCCTGACCGACCCCATTGACCTGGGCCTTCCGTTCCTGGCCTTCTACGGAGACTGGACCAAGGCCCCCATCATGGATTCCACCGATTACTGGGAGACGCTGGACGGCTCCGCCAGCCAGGCCCAGGCGTACATGAACACCGCCTTCTCCTCCTCCAGTGAGAACACGGTGGATACCTATCTGGGCGACAACAACTACACCACCGTGCCGTATCTGGCGGACCGCAACGCCATTTCCCCCAACAACGATGACTTCATGGACAGCCTCACCGGTATCTACACCGGCCTGCTGCGCAACACCAAGAGCCTGAAGTATACCATCACCGGCGAAAACGGCCAGGTGTACTACAGCAAGGACTGCGAGTATGTGGGCAAGTCCATCTACAGCTACGACTATTACCGCATTGTGCCCGCCGGTGTGGACGCCGAATATGACGGCATCGAGCCCTGGTACGGCACCGATTCCCACAACGCCAAGCTGCCCAACAACACCAAGGCCACCGTGACCATCGAGGCCACCCTGCCCTATGGCGACGGCGTGGGGACCAACCAGAAGCACTCCTGGTCCTTCCCCATCACCATCGACACCGAGGAGCCTCATGCCGACAACCTGAAGGTCACCGAGTCCGAGGGCCGGTACTATCTGAGCCTGGACGTGTCCGACAACCAGTATGTGGCGGCCGTGGTGTTCTACAACATCAAGAACAGCGAGATGCTCTATGGTATGCAGGGCTTCGGCGAGGACAAGCCCGGCGTCACCAGCCACATCAAGGAGTATGATATCACCGGCTTCGGCGAGACCTTCGGCATGATCGTCCACGACTACGCCGGCAACTCCAAGGTGTATACCGTCCGTGCTCCCGGCAACCCCGACGATCACGGCACCATCACCCCCACCAACATCCTCTGGACCGAGAACTTCAACGAGAAGTGGCTCCCCGACGACTGGAGCGTCCAGAGCAAGGGCGGCTCTCTGAACACCTGGTACCGCGACGAGGACTACATGGCCGCCGTGGATCATGACGACGACAACCAGCAGGACGAGTGGCTGATCTCCCGCACCACCGATATTAGCGGCGTGGATACCGAGGTCCACATGGTCTTCGATTTCTACACCACCTATTGGTACACCGTGGAGTATAAGCACTGCAACCTGCAGGTCATGGCCTCCGGCGACGGCGGCGAGAACTGGCAGGAGATCTGGAACCTGCAGCGGGATTCCGGCCTGTTCACCGCCTGGACCAAGACCCAGGCCAAGGTGACCATCCCCGAGAGCCTGCAAAACAGCAAGGACCTGCGCTTCGCCTTTGTCTACACCGGTAAGGGCGGCTCCACCCTGTCTATGGACAACGTCCAGCTGTACGCCGAGGAGCGGGACAACTATGTGTCCGTCACCGCCGCTGCCGGTGAGGGCGGCACCATCACCCCCGCCGGTCAGACCCTGGTGAAGAAGGGTACCAGCAAGACCTTCGACATCGCTCCCGCCCAGGGCTATGAGATCGTCAACGTCAACGTGGACGGCGCCGATCTCGGCCCCATCAGCTACTACACCTTCCAGCGGGTGGGCGTGGACCACACCATCTCTGCCACCTTCCAGAAGGCCCAGCCGTCCGGCGAGACCGTCACCCTGACCACCACCGCCAATGAGGGCGGCTCCGTGGCCCCCGCCGGTCAGACCAGATACGCCCCCGGCGCAAGCGCCGAGATCACCTTCACCCCGGACCCCGGCTATCAGCTGGCCTCCGTGAAGGTCAACGGCCGCACCGTGGACGTGACGGACGGCGCCTACACCCTGGTCATGGACCAGAGCTACGCCGTTTCCGCCGTATTTGAGAGGATCCCCGATGTCCCCGTGGTGATGTTCCAGAACGACTTCGAGGACGTGGCCGGCGACAGCTTCCCCTTCCACGGCTGGACCGTGAAGGTGCAGGATACCAGCAGCACATGGAAGCAGTATACCTATTACAACTGGAAGAACGAGGGCAATGATTCCAAGCACGCTTACATCAGCAACGACTGGAAGGGTGCACAGGATGAGTACCTGATCTCCCCGGTGGTGGACCTGTCCGGTACCCGTGACGGCGTGCTGACCTTCGACTTCGCCTACGGCGAGTACGGCATCAAGAACAAGACCTTCACTGCTACGGTGGAAGCTTCTACCGACGGCGGAAAGACGTGGAACGCTATCTGGAACTTCCAGGACAGCTATACCGGCCAGCAGGCCAGCAACTACATCATTTCCGGCAGCGCAGAGGTTCCCGTGCCCGCCGAGTACAATGTGGACGGCGTCCAGTTTGCCTTCCGCTATGTCCATCCCAATGAGGACACTACCGGCCAGCTGGCCATCGATAACGTGAAGCTGATGGCGGTGGAGGACGGCCCCGTGGCCCAGAAGTACACCATCACCGCCACCGCCGGTGAGGGCGGCTCCATCACCCCCGCCGGTGAGGTGTCCGTGAAGGAGGGCGCGTCCCAGACCTTCGCCATCGCCGCCCAGGAGGGCTACGCCATCGCCGATGTGCTGGTGGACGGCCAGAGCGTGGGCGCGGTGGACAGCTACACCTTTGAGAATGTCACCGCCAACCACACCATCGCCGCCCTGTTCACCAAGACGGCCTCCGGCGTGCAGTTCGACAACGACTTCGAGTCCGAGACCTTCCCCGGCCACGGCTGGACCGTGAAGGGCACCCGTACCGACAGCCCCTATACCTGGTACAAGGGCACCAATACCAAGCTCAACACCACCAAGCAGGCCCGCATCGACATGGATTACTATGAAGATTCCTGGGGCGACTGGAGCGTGGGCGGCATCCGCAAGCCTCTGCTGCCTATGGCAGGCGGCAGCGATAAGCTGCAGGATGAGTATCTCATCTCCCCCGTGGTGGACCTGACCGGCAAGACCCCCACCCTGACCTTTGATTACCTGCTGTTCAAGTATGTCATCGGCCGTTACTGCTCCGTGACCGTGGAGGCCACCACCGACGGCGGCCGGACCTGGACCACCATCTGGAACGCCGCCGATCTGGGCGAAATTTCCGGCTATTGGTACAACGGCACGGCCCATGTTGCCGTTCCCGCCGCCTTCTGCACGGACAATGCCCAGTTCGCCTTCCACTTCTATAAGAAGGCCAACCAGGGCTATGAGTATACCGACGCCATGTTCGCCATCGACAACGTGACCATGACCTACGGCGCCACCGATCCCTGCGCCGACGGCCATACTCTCACCGCGGTACCTGAGGTCCCCGCCACCTGCGAGGAGACCGGCGTCAAGGCCCACTGGGTGTGCTCCCTCTGCGGCAAGCTGTTCAGCGACGCCGATGGCAAGAACGAGACCACCCTGGAGGCCCTGACCATCGGCGCTCTGGGCCACGACTATGGCGAGGCCGCCTGGACCTGGACCGGCTACGAGTCCGCCAAGGCCACCTTCACCTGCAGCCGTGACGCCAGCCATGTGGAGGAGGTCACCGCCGCTGTTACCAGCGAAATCACCACCCCCGCTTCCTGTGAGAGCACCGGCGTCCGGACCTATACCGCCACGGTGACCTTCCAGGGCAAGAACTACACCGACACCCGCACCGAGGTCCTGCCCGCTCTGGGCCACAAGACCCAGCTGGTGGGTGCGAAGCCCGCCACCTGCGCCGAGGATGGCTATACCGGCGACCAGGTCTGCACCGTGTGCAACGAGACCGTGAAGAAGGGTGAGGTTATCCCCGCTCTGGGTCACAAGACCCAGCTGGTAGGCGCTAAGGCCGCCACCTGCACGGAAGATGGCTACACCGGCGATGAGGTGTGCACCGTGTGCCAGGAGGTCGTGAAGAAGGGCAAGGTTATTCCCGCTCTGGGTCACAAGACCCAGCTGGTGGGCGCTAAGGCCGCCACCTGCACCGAGGACGGCTATACCGGCGACGAGGTCTGCACCGTGTGCGGCGAGACCGTCAAGAAGGGCGAGGTCATCCCCGCTCTGGGTCACAAGACCCAGCTGGTAGGCGCTAAGGCCGCCACCTGCA
>OHCB01000552.1_pt1 | contig 13819 bp, 9 predicted proteins | sample 1577501 | NCBI WGS metagenome assembly OHCB01 (sample SAMEA3879582, study PRJEB24766) | human gut metagenome | biome: human-associated habitat; feature: feces | place: USA | collected 1985/1987
TGGCAGTAGGCAGCATAGGCACCCCGAACAACTTGCTCAACAAATGGTAATCCAATGTATTTCCACTGGCTTCCAATTCATCATAGATATTCAGAGCCACTACCATGCGGACATTCATGTCTATGTTAGTTGTAAAATCAGTCATGCTTACTCCTTTCACCTGCACATTTTCAACCGCACTTTAAAACACCTTTCGATATCCCATATTGCCGCTAAATCCCTTCAAAGCACGAAAAGGGCAGGACTTACGCCCTGCCCTTATAGAATGTCCACATTTGACACATTTATTCTGCTATTAGTTCTCAAAAAGTGATGTTGAGTAATATCTGTCGCCGCTGTCTGGAAGCAGTGCAACGATTGTCTTGCCTTCATTCTCTGGTTTCTTAGCCCACTCGATTGCTGCGTAAAGTGCTGCACCTGCCGATATTCCAACCAGAATTCCCTCTGTGTGAGAGATTAACTTGGCATATTCAAATGCATCATCGTTCTCAACTGGAACTACACTGTCATATATCTTAGTGTTAAGAATTTCAGGAACAAATCCTGCACCGATTCCCTGAATCTTATGTGGTCCTGGCTTGCCCTGTGAAAGTACCGGTGAAGTTGCAGGCTCAACTGCAATTATCTCAATCTTGTCATTCTTAGACTTAAGATATTCACCAACGCCTGTAATTGTTCCGCCTGTACCAACACCTGCAACAAATGCGTCAACTTCTCCATCCGTATCATTCCATATCTCTGGACCAGTTGTTCTTCTGTGTGCTTCCGGATTAGCAGGATTAACAAACTGTCCTGCAATCATGCTGCCTTCAATCTCTTTCTTTAATTCTTCTGCCTTCGCAATTGCACCTGTCATTCCCTTATCCGCTCGCTGCACCTCTATATCGTATTCCTTATTCTCAGAATCCGTAGCCTTTACATCCAGCCTAACGGAACGCCCCTGCAAATTCTGGATGACATATTCCGTTTTAGAATGAAGAACCTTAAGGTCCTCTTTATTCATTATAATACGCAGAACAAGCTCCGCACATTCATCATGATCTTCAAAGCATTTCTTCAAAAAATCGTCATCAAACAGGCGAAATTCTCTTATTCTCTGCATATCCTGCTCGTGTTTTTGTTGCTTTGTCAGCATTCTTATCACCTCCAAATCTCTTCGGTGTTCTTCCTGTATTTCTGACCTCTGGTTATAGTATACACGAAAAAACACCTCCTGCCTACTAATTAATTTGTGAAATTTTAATAACCTCTTTCACAATCATATCTCTTTAAAATTCCATACAATCTCCACCCTGTTATCTGTGTGTTCTGTTGTATTTCACACGATAATCATATTCCTCCGTAAAATCATCATAGGCGGACATCTTGTAACGCATACTCCGCTCAGCTCGTATGTCCTGCCGACCGTGCCCTCGCCACCGATCAAGGTAAGGGTATTTCCATCAACGGTAAATTCATATTCGGAATCCCGCACCGACTCGTTGGCGTAATCGATCATGAGCTTGTTGCCGTCGATGGTATAGGCGAAATCGTAGGATATAGAGGGCAGCTCCAGTGCGGCGATCGCACCGCAAAGCACCATACGGCGCTGCGTCTGTTTTTTCTTCCTTTTTCTGATTCTCTCTACCGTTTGATCTGACTTGTTCGTGAATCGTCCCGGCGGTTGCTGCCTGATGGGGCGGTTCGATTGATAATCCTGCATCATGTGGTTCTTCTCCAGTCCAAGCGAAAGGGCGATGACGGCAATGTCCGTCACCGCCCTTTGCTCAAAGGTTCGCAGCTGATTTATTCAGCGTTTTCTTTCTTCTTTTTGCTGTAAACGTTGATGCCGATTACTGCGCCGCCGCTGATAAACAGCAGTGCGATCCAGAGGATCATATTGCTGTTGTCACCGGTTTTCGGGCTTTCTGCGCCGGTGTCCGGGTTGGTTTGCGTAGGATCGGTCGGTTTTGTTGTGGAGCCGGCAGCCGAAATCTCAACTGCCGCCTTCTTGTAGCCGCAAACCTTGCACTCCTCATGCCTGGAGCCCTTTAGGGTTGCGGTCGCTTCCTTATCTACCACCCACTTGAAGCTATGTACTGCAACATCGTCCTTGTCACCGCAGGAGCACTCATGCCAGTGGTTGTCGGCGTCGTACTTCCACTCGCTGCCGTAGCTGTGAGTATGCTCACCGCCGCCTGTGCCACTATTGCGCAGAATCGTCAGCGTGTAGGTTTTAGCACCGATTTCCACGACAATGTCGGTTGTGCCGCTGTCGGGGATGGCAACGGTTGCGCTGCCGCCGGTGGACAGAGCCTGTCCGTTGATGCTCACGGGCTCGCCGTTTCCAGACACCGCTGTGACTAGCGTAGATGTTGCTCCGCTATCATTTTGCAGCGTATAGGTATAGTTCGTTCCGTTGGCGGTAAAATCGCCGAGCCCCACTGCCAGACCTTCAAAGGTCAGAAGGTCATTACCGGGCACTGCGACTCGCACCACTACGCGGGTGCCAAGCTGGGAGAAGGTGACGGTTTCCGTCCGGAAGGTTTCCCCGGAGATGGCACCGCCAATACTGGTCTTTTTCGTTTCCAGAACGGTCCCGGCAGCATCCAGCAGCGTGGCCACCAGCGTTGCGCTAGTCTGAGACTGCAGGGAGTTGTTGCGCAGGGTAATGGCGGCGGTGCTGTGACCGTTGCCGTCGTTCCCCTGTGTCACATCCATCGTCAGCTGCTCTCCGGTGCGGGCCAGTGCGCCGGTCATATGGACGCTGGCCTCGCTGTCACTGCCGTCATACTCCGGCAGGCGCTGATTGCTTCCCGTTCCACCGATCTGGCCTTCCGCCCACGCCTCGGCGTACAGATAGGTACCCACATTGGGGATCTCGGTTTTGCCAATGGATGTCATATACCCGCCCAGATCATAGGTCAGGTCCAGTGTAAAGGTTCCCTGATCGATGCGGGCGAGGGCGCTGTCTTCGGAAATGGTGATTTCATTACCGCTAACCGATACGCCGTTTGTGGTGCAGGCTACCTCTGCAGGCTTGGTATGCAGATCATCCGCATAGAACGCAAGCTTCACCTCGCGGTTCTTTCCGCCGGCCAGCGTGGCGGCAGAGGAATTATAGAGGGTCATGCGCACCGTGCGCTTGCCGGCACTCTCCGCAATCACTTCCATTTGCGAGATGCCAATGTCGGGATAATCCAGATACACTGTGCCGTTTTCGTTGATGCCGCCGGCGGCGGTGATGGTATAGCTCGGGTCGGTCACGCGATCCTTCACATGGTGCCAGACGGTAAGGGTGGTGCTTTCATTGGGCAGCAGTGTTTCCGTAAGGGTGACGGTTTCCCCGCTGTCAAGGCTGACCGTTAGGCTTGTCACATCGTTCAGCCCGGTGTTGCGGATGGTAAAGCGAATGGGTGTCAGGCTGTTCAACGCCAGCGTTGCATAATCCACACCGATCTGTTCCACTGCCACCGCATCGGTGACAAAATCAGAGGTAGCGGTATAGAGGATCGTTTCCTCACCCGGAACGGTCACGCCGCCGATTACCTGCGGGTTTTCATCGTCATACCGGGTGGCCTGAATGGCGGCCTGCACCTGATTGGTGCCGCTGACATAGGCATCAAAGTGGTCAGCCAGCGTGCGATCCGGCAGCTCTGCCAGTTCCAATGGTGCGGACAGAGTGTAGGTATTTGTGGCATAGCGCAGCTTGGCCGCCTTCAAAATGCCGTGATCTACCGCGCCGTTGGCGTCATTGACAGTCTCATTCCAGACGATGGTAAGATCATTGAGGCTGCGATGATCCCCACTGAGGGAAGCGAAGCGGAAGTCTCCGCCCACGACGGCGTTGCCGCTGCTGGTCAGGGCAGACAGAGAGCCGGGGAAACTGTTGGACATGGTGCCGCTGCCGTCCACAGCCAACAGCTGGATATCGCTGCTGCCGTCTCGGACACTATGCCAACCGATGACAAATCGGTCATCCCCGCTGCCGAAGTTGGCTGCAACGACCTGGGGGTTTTCGTCAAGATTGCTGTCACAGGTCGCCAGCATGGCTGTACCGGGAGTTCCGTCAGCAGCCACGGTACAATAGGCGATCTCGTAGGCGGAGGTATCTCCGGTTCCGCTGCGGTCCAGCGAGTAAACCGCCATAGCGGTTCCGTCGGGCAGCATGGCCGCCTGCAACGCCTTCACGCTGCCAGTAGCACCGTTATAAAGCATTTTGGACTCGCTCCAGGTGCCGTTACTGCTGTCATAGCAACGGTACATGATACAATCTCTGGTCGTGAAGTTCAGCAGGTTGTTGCTGCCCTGCGTACCGGGATCGGGGGTGTAGACGCTGCGCCAGAACACGATGGCCTTGCCGTCGCCGCCCACTGCCGTGGCTGGGGCCAGATCCGGCGTGCCGTCGTTGGTTAGGCGGGTGGAAGTCCAGGTTGTGCCGTTATAGACGGACACTACGATCTCCGTGCTGTTCATCAGCAGGTTTTGCTCTTCCAATGTCACGGGATCACCGGCATTTTTACCCGGCAGGTCGGTGCCCATGCGAACCCAAGCCGCCGCCGCGAAGCTGCCAGTGCCAGACAAAGAAACGCTCGTGTCACCGTAGCCGGGGAACTCTGTGGAAGCGTCAATTTCACTGGAGAGAGTATAGACGCCGCCATTGAGGGTGGAGAAATGCGCCCGGCTGTCGTAAATACTGCTGCTGTTGCCGTCGTTGATGTAGGCCAATACCTTCCCGTCATCGCTGAGCTGTGGATAGGATGTGGGGTTGGCATTGGTCTGGATGTTTTCCAGCCCACTGGTGGAGTTCAGAGAGAACAGCATCATCCGCTGCTGGGGCTGGCCCCAAGTACGGGCATATTGCTCCAGATAGTCCCGGCTTTGGAGCGTTGCACTGCCAGAAGCCACCTGCATTCCGCTCTGGGCCGCCGCCATCCGCAGCGAGGCAAGGCTCAGCCCACTGGTGGCGTTATTCCAGTAGTTGTCGATTGTTTTCCAGTCATTAAAAGTCCTGGTAGCTCCAAGGGTTCCGGAGGCGATCACCGCCTCGTAAGAGATAAACAGGAAGTTGGCCACAAATTTGATTCCCACTTCGCTTTGGATCCCCAGGGCCTGACCGTTGATCTGGCGCTTTGTCTCGTCGGCAAGATAGGTGCGGGAAAGGAACTTATTCTGACTGTCCACATCCAAATTGCCGAATAGGCCGATCTTCAGCGCCACGACCGAATAGTCAAAGCCAATGCCGCCAAACGCGTGGACATAGGCGTTGATACGCAGCGTGGTCAAAAAGTCATTCACTGCCGTGGCCGTTGGATCGCTCCAGGCAAGCTCTGTACCCTCGCCCTGCCGGCCGTAGCGCACTGCGGTACGGAAATCCAGCTGAATGGCACCACCCAGCTCAAAGGTTGCTGTCAACGGTACGGGGCCAGCCATGGCGTTCACGCTGAAGGTGAAGCCCACGCCAACGCCGGCGGTAAAGCCGCCGCCTACGGTGAAAACCTCCCACTCCTTTTTTTCGGCGTTATAGCGGATTTCCGCTTCGTAAAAGCCCTCCAACTGCAAGTTGAGATCCGTGTTGGTGACCTTGCCGGCCATGGGGTTGGCTTTGTACTCCCCCTCGGGATTATAGGTGCCTTTGGCCATCTGACTCAGATCCCCGGTCCCGGGCACGCCCACTTCCAGGTTCTGTGTCAGCACATTCGCACCCAAGGCCACGCCGTCCTCGGAATAGTCCATGTCCTCCATCTCCAGCGTATTGTACCCGGCCCAAATCATGGCACGGAACACGGAGGGATCTTCGCTGGGGGTGATAATCATTTTGAACACGGATGTGTCCACCGGACCGCTCAGATCATCCAGCCGTCCGGTCAGCACCTTGAGAATGTTACTATCGCCCACTCCGCCAAAGTCAACGTCATTCACTCCACTGGAGTCCTTCATCGTCAGCAGAATACCGGTGACGCGCTCATCCTCTGTCACCTTGGGCACTCGGGTCAGATCAACGACCCGGAAGGGCATTATTTTCTCCTGCAGCAGGCTGCCGTTCAGGCTCAGCTGCGTTTTCATACCCACATCCTTGCCGTCGGCGATCCATCCAGAGGTGGTCATGGTGGCCTCGGTGAGGGTCAGATCGTTTTCCGCTACAGGGATGGATGAGAAGGGATACTGCTTGGTACTGCTGCTCTGGGCGGCAGGAAGAACGCCGTATTCGTCCGCCAGCTTGAGACTGTAATTCTTCGCGTTGGCAATCTTCTCGCCCCAGAGGAACATGGTGGTGTGCAGGGTTGCTGTTTTAAAGCTGCTGTTAGGGCCAATCTTCCCGGTCGAGCTGCGGACATCCACCTTCTGACCGTTGGCAAGACCGTAATCAACGCTTTGCGCCACAATGAAGGGTTTGTTTTCCTCCCCTTCCGGCACGCACTCCAGAGAGACAACGCCCTCTGCGGTGCGCATTACATCGTCCACGCCCAGCTTGCCGTTGACGGTCAGCAGCAGCGGATAGTACTTGTCGCCGTCAATTGCGCTGATCTCCAGAATGTACTCCAGCTGATCCAGAGCGGAAAGCGCCGTGGTGCTGCTCTCGCCCTTTTCGGCCGACCAGAACTGGGTGGAATCCAGATAGACGGTTATATTTCCCTCCGCATCCGTGGTATAGGTGTCGCCGGTGATGCCGCTGACAAGTGCTCCTGCCCTGGAGCCCAGCAGAGCTGTCTCGCAGTAGCCTCCGTTTTTATAAACGCCGCCGCGAACGGTCACCGTCTTGTTCGCCAGCGGATCGCCGCCCGGCGTGATGAGCGTCACAGATGCCCGGGCGACTCGCCGAAGGCTGAAGGTATTCAAGGGATAAAGCTGCAGTTTTGTGGCATCCCGCTCGCCGGAACGCAGATTTTCTTTATAGATGGTGCCCAGATAAATATCCGCGCCGGAGCCGGACCGCAGAGACACCTCACTGGCGATTCCGTTGGGTTCGTAAAGCGCCAGCACGCCTTCACTGTTGGTCGTGACCGTTTTGGGCACACCTTTGCCGTCGGTGTATTGCAGCGTAGTTTCCGCTGCAGGCGTCAGCTGGAAGAGATAGAACTTATTTTGCAGCGTTTTCGCTGTCACCTGTACATCGGCACGCATGCCCGTGGCGGCATGGGTAGCCGTGACGGTTGCGGTACCGTTGGCCAAGCCGGACAGCGCCATTTTGGTTTCGGGAAGGTAGGAATCAAAGGAGAAGTTTCTGATGTCCTCATACAGTCCGCCCTGCTTGTAGTTGACGGAAATGGCATTGTTGTTGCTGGAGAGCCACCGGATGCCGTCTTTAAAGGAGTTCCATCCGTACTCGTCATAGTTGATGCCTATGTACTCGATCAGCCCCAACTCCTGGCGCAGCTGCAAAATTTCAGCTGTAACGGTGGGCAGGCTGCCGCTGACCTTGGAGGTATTGTCCATGGTCAGCTTAGAAATCGTGTCTCCTTTGTCGTCCTGCACCTTCAGTGCGTCGGCATCGTAGACATACAGGGGGAAGGAGTCTGTGCTGGGAGATTCCTCACCAGGGTTCTCCACGCTCAAAACCACTTGATAGGTGTCCTTTAGATTGCCGTCCTTCACACTCTGCAATGACAGGGAGAAGCTTCCGGAGGTACCGGATAGGCTCTCTCTGGCCACCTCTTGGGTGGTGTTGTCCTCTGTGACCCGGGTAATGGTCAGCGTGGGCTGTTGAGAGGCCCCGTCAGTGGCGTTTTCCACCGACCAGTCGATATTGACGGCGCCGTCGGTATCCTTGAGGTAAATGCTCTGGGGCGGTGTCAGCTTGGCTGTGGCAGGTGGTGCCTGCACGATGATCCAGGCAAGTGCCGACAGGCGGACGTTCTCACCCTCGGCGTTGGGGTGCGGCATGGAGACCAATACCGTGTAGGCAGGGGTATCGCCGTTGGAGAGCCTGGAGAGCACATTCTCCTCGATCCGCACGCTGTTTTTATCCTTGCCGGCGGTATAAGTCGCAACGGGATTGAGGCCGCTCAGCGCCGCCTCATTCGCGTAGTTGCCCTCATACAGGTCAATCCTGTAATTGAACTCTTTGTCCGGTGCCATCAGCGCGGCGTTGGAGCTCCACAGCACGGTGGCGGGCTGATTTACCCGCGTCACGATGGACGCGCTGCCGGGAATCACCAGTGCCAGGGAATCGCCTGCCGTCACGGTATAGGGCTCTGACTCGCCCGTCACATCATCGGTAGCGTCCTCAGTCCCGTTGTCCGCCGTAAAGGTAAAGGTGACGGCTCCCACCTTGGTTCCTGTGGTGGCAACAACGCCGGTATCCTCGTTGATGGTGGCAATGAGCGTGTCACTGCTGCTCCATTTGCCGGTGGTGTAGCTTGCCTGCTCACCGCCTTCCCCAAAAACCTCGGCCCTAAGCGTGGGGCGGGTGGTTTCGCCGAGGGAAATCGTATAGTCGGCGTCATTCGCTTCCGGGACGATGGTCACCGTGTGCGCGGAAACTTTCTTTGGCACCGTGAACTGCCGGGTCAGGGGAAGAACATTCACCCAGTCAGGAGCGTCTTTCGTGCCCTCGTTGGCCTGCAGCGTCACCGTATAGGTGCGGGTGTTAGCCGCGGGTGCGATTGCGTAGTCGCTAATGGTGAAGGCTTCCTTCTCTGTGTCCAGATAGACCTGCAGATGGATTGGTTCAACCGCGGAGTCGTACCTCAGCTCGAGGCGGAAAGGGGCTTCCTTCGGCTCTGTTCCTTCCGGGGTGTGATAATTGCTGTATGCGGTCTCGTAGTCCTGCGCCATGTTGGCCTGCATCGTGAACGATGCCTTGCCGTTGGCGTAGGTGGCCGTCAGTTCGGTGGAAGCGTTGCGCATCAAGACGCTCTTCAGCGTAACGTCGATAATCGAATCGCCTTGATAGAGTGTGGTATCCAGCATATGGCCGAAAACATCTTCCACACCGGTCATACCATTGACGGTGACCGTGGTGGCATCCGCATCCTGCACCGGGTACCAGAGCATTGCCGTGACACCGTAGTTGTTCATGGAAAGAGTAGCGGCGGTATACTCTTTGCCATTGATGGTCACGCTGGCGTTTCTAAGATCCACGAACTCGTTAAAGGTAACTGTGATGGGCACGTGCTGTCCGCTGGCATAGGTTCCCGCCGGGGCCGTGACGCTTTGAATGATGGGGGCGTCCGTGTCCAACAGCCTGGCGGTGACGCTGCTGGTATTGACGGTGGCGGAGGCATATGGTTGGTCGTCAATTACACTCTTCATATACAGTCGGAAGGGCAGCCAGTACTTCTGATCCCCTCTGTTTTGCGTGGTAGACTGCAGGGAGATGTTGACCGTTTCGCCCTTGTTAATCGTACAGTCCAGCGCTTTCGTTCTGTCGCGGCTGAGATTCAGAGATGTTCCATTGAACTTGTACTCCGTCAGATAGAACGGGGCATAGTGTTGTGTGGTACTATTATAGCCATACGGCGCAGGGCCAGTATAGGCATCTACGCTTTTGCTCCAGTCAAACTTGATGCTGGCGTCGATTTGGTATGGCTGATAAAATGGGGAGGAGCCGCTGGGAAGCACCGAATTGCGGGCGCCCTCCAAAATTCTGATGGTATCGCTTAGCGCAACGAAGTCCTGATTGTTGGCACCTTCGCCGATATTGTATTCATTTGCCAGCAAAGGAATATACATATCCCCCTGTATTGTGCCTTCACTTTTGTATGTTTTCTCATAGTCCGGCGCGGTCATTGATGTTTTTATTGCGGGGGCGTCAACCGTCTTTTTTAGCTTGAGCTGACAGTGGTCGGCATAAGCGGCGCCGTCATAGAACACCAGATTTTCCGCATCGTAAAATTCGATCATCCCCAGCAGGTCGCCATAGGAATAAGAATCCTTGAGCCAGTCTGGGTTCCCTCCATTGGTTTGAACCTTGACAGTGATTTTACAACCACCTAAACTGTAAGTTTCGCCTACGTCATAGGTCAGCTTGTAGGACCCGTCGCTTTGCTCGACGACCTTACTCGTCTCGCCTATCGAGACCTCCACATCGGTGATATACTTGCTGAGCTGGCCTCCTTGAATGCGGTAGGAAAAGCCGGCCGGTTTTCCGCGGTATACAGTAAAAGTCCCGGATTTCCATTCGTTGTTTGCTTGTCTCTCCAGTGTTTGGCTCATCATGCCGCTCATATCCACCGTCTCAACGCCCTCAGGCTTTGTGGCAGAGGCGGAATACTGCAAACTGATGCCCTGCAGCTCCAGCTGCTCCATCAGGCTGTTGAGATTCTCCAGTGCTTCCCCGGTAAACTCCCTGCCGGAGAAATAGGTGTCCTTGATCCGCTGCAGCTCCTGTTCGATTTGGATCATGGTCTTCAAATCGCCCAGCGCCACCGGAGTCCCATCCACGTCGGCTATACGGGTGAGATCCGTGGCGGGATTTTCCAGCAGCTCCATGACAGCCGCCAGTGTCAACACCTGGCCGTCCAGCGTGATGGTTTGATCCACCTTGAAATTGCCGTCTTCATCCAGCAGCCCCAAAGCGTTCAGCATGGAAAGCACCTGGTCGCTGCTACCGCCAGTCAGGGCGGAGAGCTGCTCCAAAATCGCCTGATTTTCCTTGGGTGTGTTGCCCAGCGAATCGCTCAACGCTGCAAACGCCGCTGTCGGCAGCATGGTCAGCACCATGCAGCAGACGAGCAGTATGCTAAGTATTCGTTTTTTCATTGGCTTTTCTCCTCCTGTTCGTGTCGGTTCGGTTTGTCCGCCCCGCCTTTTTTCTGGTTTTCTCTATTTCTGAGCCGGAAGCACAGCGCGGTGAACGCTGCCGCCGCGGCAAAGGAGACGACGGCCACCAGCACATAGCCGCCCGCGTCCTCCCGCAGCAGCATCGCGCCGAACACGCCCCATGCTTCCGGCTGCCCCGGCCCGACGACCGTGCCCGCCGCCTGCGTCAGCACCGCGAACAGCAGCATACACGCTGCGGAGAGGCTTATTGCCTCGCGCCGCTGCCTTCGGCGGGTGTTTTCCCGCACCCGCTGCTTGACGAGTGCGACCCGTCTTGCGGTATCGTACATTTCGTTTGAACCCCCCTTCCGGTTTGTCTGAAACTGTGATAAAAACCCTTTCACTTATATAGGTACAAAAAAACGAAAAAACTCTCACCCAAAACGCATAATTTTTCACAAAAATTTGAGAGCTGCCAAAAAGCAGCTCTCAAAGAGTGGATATTCGGTTATTACTTCCGTGATAATCGGAAAACGGATAGCCTTCCTGCCGCCACCAGCAGCACCGGCAGGGCGTAGGCGATGTACTGCGCCGCGCCGCCGTAGGCGATGAGCAGATTGTAGATGGCATGGAGGGTGATGGCTGCGCCCAGCAGCCCACAGGTGCCTGCAACCTTCAGCCACGTCCGCCGCCACATGTAGGCAAGCCCGCCGCCCACGATCAAGCCGCAGAGGACGTGCATCGCGCCCGTGCCGAAGCCCCGGAAGAAGATGAAGGAGAAGCGGTCCGCGCCGTTCTGGATGAGATAGCACACATTTTCAAAGGTGGCGAAAGTGAGGGCAACCGTGATGGCGGCAGCCTTGATTTTATCGCCCTCCGGCTCGAATACCAGAAGATAGAACACCAGCGGCAGCAGCTTCATCATTTCCTCCACCACCGGCGCGATCTCCGCCGTGGCGGCAAGGGCGTCCGCCTGACACACCGCCGCGAGGAAGGTGTTGATATAGGCCGAAAGCAGGCACACCCCCATCCCGGCAATGCAGAACAGGAAGAAGCGAAGCTGCCGCCTGCCCATGCACAAAGCGGCCACCAGCAGCGGGGACACCATGCAGATAAAAATATTCTCGATGTAGGTCATGCAGCCACCGCCTTTCTCGTGGCGGGCAGCAGCCCCAGAATCGCAAGCGTCAGCAGCATATCACACCAGAAGGTGGGGCTTGCCGGTGAGGTATCCGGCCAGAAGCAGCCCACCGTCCAGAGCAGATACTCCGCGAACGCAAAGCACAGCACGCCGATGTGAAACCACCGCATATTCCGCGCTGTGCCCGTCTGCGTTTTCGCATAGGCAAGCCCTCGAATGGCGCAGAAGGAGAGCCATATCATCATGCCGCACCAGATCAGGTTGGAGAAAATGTCCCCGAAAGTGCAGTAGAACGCCAGCAGCGGCACGCCGAACACAGGCGCAAGCCATGCCCTGCGGCAGTGGAAACTGCGCTCATTTGTTCCGGTCAGCGTGGCCTGCAAAATGCGTAGGAAAATTACGCTGGCCACCCAGCCGAACTCCGACACATAAAAGACCCGCGGCGTGGTATCGAACAGCAGCAGATACAGCGTCCAGTAGAGCGCGCCAAGGGCAAAGCAGCCGTAGAAGCACAGCAGCAGGAAATACGCCTGCCTGCGGCTTTTCCGGTAGGATATGCCAGAAAGCAGCGCGCCGACGAACGTGGTCAGTAATTGCAGCAGGTTCTCAATCAGCTCCATGAATCCCCTCGCTTTCTTTGTTCTGATCGTCCTCCCGGTTCATCTGCCGCAGCCGGAAGCACAGAACGGTCACGCACACGCCGAGTAAAAACGCCAAAAGCCCGATGACGATGTATCCCAAGGCAGCGCCGCCGTGAAAGATGCTTGCCGCCGTTTCAAAGCCGGAATAATCGCCTGTCTGGATGCTTGCGGCAATGCCGGGCATGGCGAGGGACGCGCCGATGAGCAGCGCAAGGCACGCCGCCACAGCGGAAGCCATGGTGATCGTATTGCGCCGCAGCCGTTTCTCCTGTTCAATTTTAGCAATGCGCCGCTTGGTCTCCGTGACCCGTTCCTCATGACTCCGCATTTGTGATTCCCTCCCGTTCTAAGAGCCTTCGTAGGCTCTCTTTTCCGCGATACACCATGTTGGTGATCTGTTTTACCGTTTTTCCCGTGACCTCCGCCGCCTGCGCGTAGCTCATATCCTCAAAATAGGTGAGATAGAGGACTTCCCGATAGTCCGGGTTCATTTCGCTCATGCAGAAATGCAGAATGCGGTTTCGCTCCTCCGTCCGGATGATCTCCTCCGTCAGCAGCCGTCCGTCCGGCTCGTTGGTCAGCGCATCAAGGCTAAACAGTGGCTTTCGTTTGCTCTTGTGGCGCAGCGCCATGTGCCGCGCCGCCTTATAGAGATACGCCTTGAGGCCGCCGTCCCGGATGCGGGGCTTTTTCGTGAACAGATAGGCGAAAACGTCCAGCATCAGCTCTTCGGACTCGTGAACGTCGTGCAGATAGCCGTCGATATACAGGGTCAGGGGGTCGCCGTATTTTTTCATCAGGGCATTGAGTCCTTCGTCGTCGCCGCTCAGATATTGGCGGTATAAAGCCTCGTCGCAGGTCATAGCGTTCACTTCCTTTTTGCGGATGCTAAAATGCAGAGGGGTATCCGTCAGGTGCTTGTCCTGTCGGGACCGCGGCGCTGTTTCTGAAAGCGCGGGTCGGACGGCTTTTCCGCGTTTTCCGGGATCGCCCATGAGCGCCCGAACCGGGACGCGCCGGGGATCCGCCCCTCGGCGCAATATTGGTTGACCCGCCGCTCTGACACGCCCCAACGGTAGGACGCCTCCCGAATGGAGATATAGCCCTTGATCCCGTTCATACCGCACCTCCGCATGGATAATACTCAACACGATACATTATATACGAATATCCGAAGAAACACAAGGCATCCGGCGAAGTGTTCAGAGAAAAGTTGCGGATAAGGTTGATTTTTTTGAAAAAATCCTCAGAAATCTGGCCAAAACGCCTTGCTCAGATTGTAATATAAGGCAAAGCTGAAAGCGGCCATTGACCGGCTCCTGCCAGCCTGTTCCGATTTAGAAGACCTGCTTCG
>OHCB01000562.1_pt1 | contig 13721 bp, 4 predicted proteins | sample 1577501 | NCBI WGS metagenome assembly OHCB01 (sample SAMEA3879582, study PRJEB24766) | human gut metagenome | biome: human-associated habitat; feature: feces | place: USA | collected 1985/1987
CGTAGTAGTAGCCACGATAGACCACACGGCCGGAGGAAGTGGATATATAGTAGATGTCGCAGTAATTTGTCGAGGAAGAACCCGAAACGGAACCCACCGGGATCACGTCCATATATTTGCCATGCGCCACGGCGGTAATCCAGATACCCGAACTCGTGGAACCCTTCACCAGACGCGTCGTGCCGTCAGGCATCCAGATGCGCCATTTACCGGCGTTACCGCTGTCATTGGGAAGGTCCACTCCGTCCATCATGTCATACTTATGCCCGTAGATATCCTCATAACCCAGGCAGCAGATGTTATTCACCTGCGTAACCGTAGCACCGCCGTAATCGTCCTCATCGCGATACCACGCGTACTGGTGAACGACACCGTCGATCAGCGAATTCGTGATATTGGGATTGATACCGTACGCCTCCTCATAGCCAATCGTGTCGGTCATACCGCGCGAGGCCGTGCCGCCGGTGGTACGATTGTTCGAGTGGGAGCCCGCGCCGCACTGCTCCTGGCTGTCACGACGACCATACTTCGCGTAGAACAGGTTCGCGATGCGCGAGTGCATCAAAGCGTCGATCTGCTGCATACCCCGCTGGACACTGTAATAGTGGAAGTCTGTCCACGAAAGGCTCGCCGTCGTGCTGCCGCCCGTGATGCAGGAACGCAGTTTGGTTCCCACGACAGAACTGCCAACAACAGCGCAAAGATGCTCGTCGTTGGCAACCCAGTCAGGTTCCATGTCCTCGATCTTGTCGCTGTTGGAAAGCACCACCTTGTCAAACTCCGCCGTGTTCAGGACCGAGAAGTGGAGGGCAGCGGCACCGTCGGGGACCTCGGCAATCAGATACATACCGGCCTCGAACTTGTTGCTCAGCGTCGGGACAACGATCGAGCTGATGACAGTACCCGCGTCGTCAGTGAAGATACTGCCAACCAGGTTCGTGCCCGGAACGCTCGGGAAACGTACACGCTTGTAACCGCCCACATTCACCTTGCATACCGAATACGTGCTGTCGGTGCTGTAGCTGTTCGAAAGCGTATCCTTACCGCTCATGATCTTGCGGCCACTCAAATAGCCGCCGGTTGTGGCTTTAATCTCGTCGAGCGTCAGCACTTCAGCCTCCGGAACGGAAGGCATGTTATCCGAACCGTTACTGCTGTAACAGGAGTAATGCTTGCCGTTCAGGTAGTCATTGATACCTTTGCTCCAGAAGAAGGGCTCGTACATCATCCAGTCACCTTCAGTGCCGTCCAGTTTGGCAGCCGTGCCGTCGGCATACCTGTTCGAATCGTTATCATCCAGAGGGTAATATGTCATTTCACCGTCAAGGTTGTTCACCGTCGTATCAACGTTCGCCATGTTTACGCTGCGCGTCGTCGCTTTTTTAGTCACTTTAGCAAGTACACGGTGACGCTGTTTCAGGATAGCGGAAATATGACCGCTTGCCTCGTAAGCGCTGTCATATTTGTAACCGGTTCCGTTGTCAAGGTTGCTCACGTTCGCGTCATCCGATACCTCGTCATCGAACTCGATCATCGTGTATTCAGGCTGGCGGATGTTCAGTTCCGGGAAGTGGGCGGTATAGGCGGCGTAGGTCTCCTCATCCAGGTAACGGGTCAGGCGCACGGTACCCACCAGCGCGCAGGTGTCCGTGGAGTTGCCATCGGCGTCCACACCGCCCATTTCCATGAATTTCTTCAACCACGTGCCGTCATCCTCACGGTCGATACCCGTCACCCTTATGCGGTCAACGTTGGCGCACCGGGAAAGCAGGGTCTCCCAGTTCAGGTTCGGGCAGCTGTCAAAGACGAGCGTCTTCACGTTGCTCCAGGTCTCGAGCGTAAGCCCGGACGAGGTGAGCTTGGAAAGGTATTCCAGGCGGAGGGTCGTAAGCGTGCCCGGAAGGTAGGCCTTTGTCACCGGTGCTCCTTTGGCGAAGGAGACGCTCTGCACCTTCGTCCCTCTCGCGTCCAGTTCCTCCAGTTTCGTCTGTTCCGTCAGGTCAAGCGCCGTGCTCGTGCTGCCACCGGTCTTCGCCTGAGACTGGTTACGCACGTTCAGCTTGCGCAGCTGCCGGCAGCTGCTGATCGAGAGCCACCAGCCGGTGGAGCCGGTCGTGGCGGACTGAAGGTTCAGCTCGCGCAGCACCGTGCATTTGCCAAGGTCAAGGGCGTTCTTCAGGTGATCGGCGGCGCCGGTCATGTCGAGAACACGCATGCGGCTCGCTCCATACACGCGCAGCGGGTCGTTCACCGTATAGGCACCGGTGATGGAAAGCGTGGCCGTCTCGTCCTCGTCCACGATACCCGTACCCGCGATATTGGGGCTGTTGTTTGTGCCGTAACCGAAGGCGTAGGGCTCCGAGGCCGTTATTTTCAGGGTGTCGGCCGTATCGTCAGCCGTACGGGAGAGGTACAGGTCGACGTTATCACTCGTGAAGTTGCTCGTACCGTATTTCGCATCCAGCAGCGCGAAGCGGTTTTGGATGAAGTATTCGCGGTGCGACCGGTTGGAACCCTGCAGCGCGTAGATGAAAGGCCACACCTTACCGTACATCTCCTGCACGGCAGGGGCGATGTACTTCAGGTAGCCCGACTTGTTGAAAGCACGGTCCGACCAGTTGCCGCTCTGTTCGTCGTTCAGCATCGAAAGCACCCGCTCGTTCGTCATCACGGCCCGGAAGTTCGCCGCGCACCGTTTCAGATCGTCCTGCAGGTTACCCAGCACCAGGTTCCAGAGCCACGAGTCGTGCCCCTCGAAGGCGTACTTCGACGCTTCCGCGTCGTAGGTATCCCGGTCCGTCGTGTAGCCGTACACCAGGAAGCAGTCGTTGCGCTTGCCAAGCTGCGTGTCACCGTCGTAGTACGTGATGTACCATTTCAGCCCGTCCCACGTGCGCAGCATCATGTTCTTCGCACGCTGGTCAACAGAGAGGAAGTAGTCCGTGAAGAGGTAGTAGGTCAGCAGGTAGTCACGGTCGAAATAGCTGTCGATCTCCGTCTTGAACTTGTCGCTGGCGAAGGTCGAAGGATCCTTTGCATCCGCCCCGGCGGGGACGCACGCCCGGATCCAGCCGTAAAGGCGTTTCAGGGCCGTCTGCTGCGCCGTGGCAAGCCCGCTCCAGGTGATATCCCCGTCGGTCTGCGCCTTGCCGGCCGTGTCGATGCCGTAGTTGATTTCAGCGCCGGCGTCGAAGTCGGCTTCCAGCTGGCTGTCACTGGTGGTGGCAAACAGGCAGACCGGCGAGGTGTTGTTCAGCATCTCCAAGGTGATCGGGCACTCCGGGGTGAAGCCCTCCACGCCCTCCATGCCGAACACCGCACCGCTCTTGCTCTTCTCGTTGTTGAAGTTGTACTGACCGTAGTAGGTATTCTCACCGTCCGCGGTCTCCGCGCAGAAGATGTCGATAGGCAGGCCGTCGATGGCACTCCGGATATTGATCCCGGCAAGGCTGTTACCCGCCGCCTCGTACTGGTGACGCTGCGGGGGCGTGAGAAGCCCCAGCTCCTTCATCACGTCGTTGAACAGCTTCGCACCGCCCGTGTTCAGCGACATGGACGAGTCAGAGTAGTCAGACTTGCAGCAGAACAGGTTCACCGGGACCGCGCCGGGGCGCATCGTGTACTTGTTCCCCGCGCTGACGTGGTCACCGCTCATCGAGAGAAGCTCGCTCCCCTTGGCGCAGTAGATGCGGATGTTCTTCGACGGGTATTTCGTGGAAGATGTTCCCTGGATGCGGATGTAGCAGCCGGTCAGGATGAAGTTGTATTCCGTGCCCAGAGGCGAGTAATAGTAGATATCGGCCAGGAAGTCCGTCTTCTTGTTGTTCTCGGCATAGACGTCATCGAGCTTGTTCGCCCGCACGATGCGCAGCACGCCCTTCCCTTGAGAGAGCAGGCGGTCCATGTCCACGTCACCGGTGTCGCCCAGGATGTCGTTCTTCTCGTAGAGCTCCATCATCGTGTCGGTATCCTCCGCGTCCACCATCGCGTTCTCCAGCTCCTCGTCATCACTGAGGGCCCGGCTGTAGACCCGCACGGTACGCAGTTCCACGTCGGCGCCCGAGCTGTCCACCGTGATCTCCTGCGGCGTCTCCTGCTGGAAGCTGAACGAGGCGTCGTAGATATCGGCACCCGTGCGGTTGCCGTTCACGTAGAGCTGCATCAGACGGTTCTCCGAGGCCGTGCCCACCGTCAGCGCCACCTTCATCACGTCACCGTCGGCGTAGTTGGTGGAGAGCTTCACGTCACGCGTTACCAGCTCGTCGTCCTCGTTGGTATAGGTCACCGTCTGGCCCGTACGGAAACCCGCCTCCTGCGTGGTGACAAGGAGCCCCTTGCCGCCGCTGATGCAGCTCACCACCGCAGCCGAGCGGTCGGTAATATTGCTGACCTTCAGCGTAAGCTCTATCGTGAGCCCGGTGGACTTCACGTCGGTGGCGAAGGGCTTGTACCCGATGGTGGCTTTCGCACCGTTAGTCAGCTTCAGCGCCTCGCCGGTCCAACCGCTGCTGCTCCAGTCCACATTCTCGAACGTGGTCTTCACGCTGCCGGACTCCCAGACACCGGGATCGCTCTCCCCGTTGCTGCGCCCGGCAGCGTCCAGCTTCAGCAGCAGGCCGTAGGAGGCCTCGGAGATATCCACACCGCTTTCGGTCACGTCCACCGTCAGGCTGTAGGACGTGGAACCCAGCTTCAGCTGCAGGGTCTGAACGCCCTGCTCGGTGAAGCGGTTGGAGTAGGTCTGCACGCGGCACGCTGACGGTGCGCGAGAGGCTGCCGTTACGCCAGATCTCCACCGTCGCGGGGGTGACCGAAGGGTCGTAGGCCACGAAGTCGAAGGAGCACTGCTCGTAACGCCCGCTCTCTATCGTCGGGACGGTATGTCCGGTACCGGTGATGATCCGCCCGTCGGAGTGGACGATCTTCGTGCCGATGAACGGCGCGCTGCTCCCCCGTTTCAGAAGGTCCATATAGACGCTCTCGCTTTTCAGCGTCAGCCCGTCGGCCTCCATCTCGGCCACGATCTGCACCGTGTGGCGGCCCACCGACAGGCCGGACATGGCCAGGCTGAACGTCCCGTTGGTGGTACCGCTGCGCGTCACAGAGTGCGCCTCCTTCTGAACACCGTCCACCCACAGCGTCACCGTCTTGGTACCCGTGCCGGTCACGGCATAGGGGATGGTAGCCGTATCGTCGGCGCCCAGCCCGCCCTGCGTGATACCGGTGGCGATGTTATAGCTGCTCGTGAGGCTTAACGTGACGCTCTTCACGCTCACGTACGCCTGCTTCTTCTGCGCCTTCCCCGTGGTCGGGTCGGTGGTCTCCGCGATCACGTAGATGTCGCTCGTACCCAACAGCAGGTATTTCGTCAGGTCGAGCGTGTACGTGCCCTTGCTGACGTCCCGGACACTTTCCGAGTAGGTGGTCGTGGCACCGCGCTTCACCTGGATGGTGACCGCCGCCTTCTGACCGGTACTCTCGCCTTTCTCGTCGCCGGAGGAGTACTGGTGGTCGTACGTCCAGGTGAGTTTCACGCTGCCGCCCTCCTTCACGGTGGGGTTGTCAACGGAAGCCCCGAGGACAATCCTCGTCGTGCTGCCGCCATCACCGCTACCCCCGCTGCCGGCTGGAAGGTCCACCGAGGTGATCTCCGCGCCGGACTTGTTCGTCAGCGTCAGACGAACGCTCGTCTCGTCGTCAGAAAGCTCCGCGCTCGCACCGAATACCGTGTTCGCGTCAAGCTCCTCCAGCTTCGCAGTCACCGCCCGGTTCTCCACCGGGTTCGTGCTGCCGGCGTCCAGGCTTTCGTCCACTTCCACCTTGTCGATAGTCAGGCTCACGTTGCCCTCCGCATCCGGAACCTTCCGCTCACCGTTCACCGTCAGGCTCTTCACCGTGCCCGCGCCACCGAAATCCTCCCAGCTCGCCTCCTGCTCCCAGCTCGACAGGCTTGTGCCAACAAACTGTTTGGTCTCCCATTTGCCCTGCGAGACTTCATAGGTAATGCAACGGCCACGGCTGCGACGCTTTTCCTCCACAGCGGAAATGGCAGTGGAAAGGCTGTGATAACCGCTCTCAGGGGGATATTCCACCGAGATATTGAGCGTGTTGCCCCCACCGCTGCCGCTGATCTCCACAAGACTTTCCTCTTCGTCACTCCATACATAAAGGACCTCTCCAAGCAGGTAGGCCTTGTCTTTCAACACTACCCCGTTCTGGTTGTATATCCCGCTGCCCGGCCAGGACGAGTAATACTCCTTGACGCTCGCCTGGACCACAAACGACTTGTGAGAGGGGCTGTACAGAACCTCTTCAGGGGAATGTTCCTCGCTGTCTTCAAAGAAATCGACATCATCGCCGGAAATATCGACAAAACCGCCGAAACGGGCGGAGGCCCCTTTAAGGGCGGCAAGGGCGGTGTTTGCGTAATCCTGTTTCACCTGAAGGGCCTCACCGGCGGCTGCCACCGCTACCTCGGAAGCCGCGTTAGCCGTTTCCGCAGCGGAATTGGCGGTACCGGCGGCTTCCGTGGCCGTCTGGGCAGCGTTCGTGGCAGTGGTAGCCGCATTATTTGCTTTCGTGGCGGCGGCATTGGCCGTGGCAGCGGCATCTGTCGCGGGTTTGCCCAGCAGCGATATGGGAGCACTCACAAGTTCCGTGCCCCGTAGAGCAGGAAGGCTCTTGATATTGTCCAGCGAGGTGACCTCGGTCAACTCATTCACACCCTGGCTCTCTGCCTTGATCGCGTTCAGGATGTCGTTCTTCAATTCGGTTTTCTCTGCGTCTGTCAGTGCCATAAATTATTCCTCCTTAATTTCTTTTTTACCTGTATCAAGCATATCGATAATCGCATCGCCCACGGAAGGGACGCAAAGGTTCACGGCGGCAAAACGCACCAGTTTCTCGTCCTCGGCATCCAGATACATATCACCCTCGCTGTTGAATATCTTTAGGGCGAGGTTCTTGGCACGGATGCCGTTCATACGGGTGTACAGCAGGTCAGCAAAGGACTCCCTCGCATCACCCGTCACTGTTTTCTTGCGGGATATGCCGGTATAAACCGGCAACTCTTTAAAATTGATTCTTGCCATAATATGATTTTTAACGATGGATACTTACTGTATAAGCGTTGTACTCAGACGCACTGTATGTCAGAAGGACCTCCACGACATCGCCGTTGCCCATGTTCCAATAACCCGTGTTGCCGAAATTATTGTCGCGGAAATACGGGTGCTGGTCGGTATCAACGGAGGAGCCGTTCACCGTGAAATCACCCGTGCGCCCGTAAAGTCTCACGTCAGAACCCGAACGCTTCACGACTGTCAGGCGCACGGCGATATCCTCGGTCGAGGTGGTGCCCAAACCCAGCGAGGTGCGGAGCTCGGAAAGCTTGGGAAGCATCAGCACGCAGTCACCATAATTGCCGCAGACTTCCACATACTTGCCACGATTAAGATTGATATACTTGGCTTCTTTCGCCTGGCTGAACTCAATCCAGTTCAGGCGGAAGCCCTCCACTACACCTTTCAGAATACCGTCACCCGTCCCGATAAACGCGTAGTTACGGTTCGAAAGACTGTTCTGAACGCTGAAAATCAGGCCGTAGTTCGGAAGGTATCCGGACTGCGTGTTCACGAAACGGCCAAGGATGTCGGTACCAAGGTCACTGTAACAGCCGATGAGTGCCTGCATGTTGTCACCGTTGAAGCCGATCATGTCGTTGAAAAGAAACATACCGTTGACGCCACCGTCCTTGTCAATGCCTATATGCCCGTAAGAAATCGAGAAACCACCTATTTTGCCCGTATCCGCGTCAATCTCGCCCGTGAACTTCCCGTTTTTCGCCTCGATGCTCCCGTCCTCCAATATCTTGAAGTTCTCGTTGGCTGTCACAAGTCCCTCCAGCTTGATATGGTCGCCCGTCAGTTTTACCACGCTGACACGGTTGCCGTCGGCATCCGTCTCGTCCACGGAAACCCCGATAAGCGCCAGTTTCCCGTCAGCGTCCTGGGCATATATGCCCGCACCTTCTGGTTTCACCACCAGACCGGTCTCTTCCAACATGTTCTCGTCCTTGTCGAACACGGCCGCCGATATCTTTACCAGACGCTCCGACTGCTCGAAAAGGGTTTTATAACGGTGTGTCAGGGATTCCACACGATCGGTGCTCAATATGAGCATATACAGGTAAATATCGCCGGTAAAACTCAATTTGAAATCACCGGTACCGTTCCAGAGTCCGCTACAGGTGTACTGTACGTACCCGTCGGTCGCGGACAGTTCTTCCTCCACCTCCATGCTGTTGAAATTGGCGAAACCCGTCTTATCCACACCCACAAACTCCACACGCAGCGTGCCGGCCGTCGCACAGCGGTAAAAGAAGGTAAGAAACACCGGGACGGCTTCCTTCTCCCCATTGTCGTTTTCAGGCATGGAGGGAATACTTTTCAGGTTCTCGCGTTTCTGGAGGATGTATTTGTTCCGGATGCGCACCACCGTCCTGCCGTCATCCTCCGTCACACTCGCGCTGTCACCCTTTTTCGTCAGCACGTTGCCGTTTGCCCAGATCCAACGGTTCCCCACAAGGAAGAACACGGTCTCGTTCTCCGTGCTCCACTTCATAAGACCGTCATCAAAGGCGGGGTTGTTCAGGTAGCCGCGCTCGGTGGCGAAGTCATTGCGCAGGGCGGTGACGGAACTGACAATTTTCCCCTCGACTATCTCGAACTTGGTCTTGATATCCTCACCCGTCACAAGAAGGAACGTACCGCGCAGATAGGCGTTATCGCTGTAAAGGCCGTTGCCGTGCGGCTGGTTGTCCGCCGGAAACCAGTCATCGCTGATACCGTCCAGATTGCCCAAACGCGCACGGAGGCAGCCGGTGAAGTTCTTCGCCTTCACGCCGTCCATCACGTCCATACGGGGCTGCCCGTCCTCGGTGGCCGATATCAGGATCAGGTTCTGGCGCAGCGGATTTTCCGTGTTGCCCATCAGCACGCACTCGTCGCCGGGAACGGGAAGGGAAGCGCCGAACTCGTCCGCGGCCACCAGGATGGAATCACCCTCCACACCGGCAACCTCCACCCAGTAGCTTTTCAGGCTGCCGCCGGTGAATGTCGCACAGCGCATCAGGTCATGGGCCACAAACGTGTTATCCTGCTCGAACGTGATCTTATAAAGCCCGTCCTGCTCCTCGACCGCCTTTATCTTCCCGTTGGCGGCGCTGACGCAGAGCTGGCCGCCGACACTGCGGACTTTCTCGATGAGCATCTCCAATACCACCATGACCTGGCGCACCGTCAGCTTGTCGATGGTAAGGTGTGAAAGGGCGTTCTCCATCCACAACCGCCAGCCCTCGCCGAAAAGGCCGTCCACGAATTTCGGACTGCGAAGAAGTTCACGCACGACAAGGGTCAGCAGTTCGGCGTTGCCCTTGCCGTCAATACCGGCGTTCTCCTCCAGCCCGATACCGATACCCTCCTCGAAAGTGATCCTCTTTTTAGCGCGGTCAGCCTTCTTCTTGCTGATGAACTCGTTTTGGCTCCGACGGGCCGAGAAAAGATTGTTGTCAGTAGGTAGCGTATTGTCCCAGCTGCGGATGATGTCCGGAAGGTTCGCACCGGACACGGCGGTCTTCGTATAATTCCGTACCTCGTCGATCCGGTTCGTCAGGCTCTCCATCACCCCCGTGGAGAGAGCGTCGGAGATCTCCAGGTCCATCTGCGAGGGAAGCGTAACCTTGCGCGTCACCTTCGTCACGCGGCTGCTGCGGAAGCCCGTTTCCGGAAAATACTCCTCACTTTCCAGTCGAACGCGGCGGCCCACATACAGGTCCGCGCCGCTTTCCTCCACCCACACGTGGTCCGTCGGGCCCTTGTACACCGAAACGTCCACGGCGTTCTCCGCGTTGTAACGGTTCACGGCCGTCAGGTATTCCTCCTCGGCCAGGCCGTAATACTCATCGGGCATGCGGATATTCCAGAGGATGTAACAGTCGCCGGCTTTCGGTACCAGGCTGCCGCCGGGAAGCTGCGTGTCGTCGGAGTACGGCCAGATGGTGATGATCTCGAACTCGCGCGTATCGCTGTTGAAGTTCACCTCGAAATAATAGGTGCCGTCCTCCTCCTCGCCAAGACCGGCCAGCTCGCAGCCTTCCTGGAAGGAGACGCGTTTCACCTTGCCGCCAAGCTCGTAATCGTTGGGGTCGAACGTCAGCGTGTCATCCCGGAAATACCAGATCGTGAAGGGCTCACCGTCCTCGCCCGTCACCTCCTCGCTGCGCACCGAAGTCACGGTACCCACACGCCGGGGGTAGATGCCCGCGAAGGCGTCGGCCTCGTAGTGGTGATGGATGCCGTACTTCTCCACATCCACGTCCACGTATTTCGCGCCGCCCGGAAGCTGGAGGCGGCTGTGGCCGTATCTTTCCGGGTCGATGTTTCGGGAGCTGCCGACAGGGAACAGCCGCGTGTAGAACTTCGCGCCGTCGGCCTTGTCACGCGAGAGGCCCGTCAGCCCGCGCCCGTAGGCCAGGGGGAGCTCCACCCCGTCCTCGCAACGGCACACGTTCACCGTCTGGCCCTCGATCCACCATTCCGCCTGGGAGCCCACGGCCTCGGCGATCTCCTTCAGCGCCTCGTGGCAGTACTTCCCCTCGTAGTCGATCACGATGTTATCCGTACCCTCCACTGTGCCCACCTTCCAGTCGGTAATGCCGCCCAGCCCGTCGTTGACCGACTTCACGACCAGCGCCACGTGCTCACGCGGCGGGGCCGTCAGCGTGAACACCGGCTCCGGATCCCCGTCCACCACGTTCAGTACCAGGAACCGCTTGATCAGGCTCTCGATGCCGTAGAACTTCACGTCGTATTTCCACTCCTGCGTGCTCACCTCCTCCGGAAGGTAGCGCTCCAGAAGCCAATAGCGCTCACCGCAGAAGTCCACGTAGTCGTTCACCTCAAGCGCCACGTGTTCGTACAGGGTGAAGGAGAGCGTCAGGACATTGTCACCCTGGAGCGCCTTCACCTGCGTCGAGCTGTCATCCGGCGAGAGGACCGCCTTTATCTGCCTGTTGCTGTCATATACCGTTAAAAGCATGTTTGAACGTCGTTTGAATGGTTGTTAAATGACCGGTTTCGGCTCGCGGAACTTCACCTTGAAGCGGCCGGCCTGCACGCCTTCCTCCCAAAGGTAGGTCAGCGGGGTGAAGCCGGGACTATCCAGGTAAAACACCCGCAGCGTCAGGTCAAGCTGCGGCAAATGCAGCGAGAGCCACCCCTTCTCGCCGGTTTTCAAAAAGGAGATGAAGGACAGGTAGCGCTTCAGCCACTCCTGCTTGGTGGCGGCGTACAGCGCGAAGGTCAGGGTCACGTCGCGCGCAGCGTTGGCTACCGCGAGGGTATCGGAATATTTTTCCCCGTCCTCTTCGCGGATGTCCACCGCCGTATGCTCTTTCACCCCGCTCGGGCACAGGAGCGCTTTCAGGTTGTCGCGCCCGCCTCTCTTCTCCTCCGTCAGGAATACGCCGTACTCCGTCCAGATGTCGGTGCCGTTGATAAGGAACAGCCCGCCCATGATTGATTCCATGCTCATGATGATTTCATTCTTAACCCGTCACGTATAATCCGTTTGATATCCTCTTTCATCTCGCCGAGGAAGCCGGCGCTTTTGCCGGTATTCTCCGCGATCTTCGCCAGGTGCCCCTCGGCACTGGCCATACGCCCTGCCACGTCCTCCGTCCGCTCGTCGATGCTCACCCAGTGGTTCAGGCCCGAGGTGAACATCCCCTCCAGTTTCGTGCCCTGGTCCTGCGACATCGCCGTGAAGCTGCCGGACTTCCCGCTCTGCGTCGTGGAGGAGGACTCCGTGATACCGGCGGCAGCGAACATCGAGTCCTTCTCCGCCTGTGCCGCGCTGAAGATATCCGTGTACTTCCGCCGCAGTTCGTCGGCTTCCTCTTCCGAGAGGATCCCGTCGCTCATGAATTCCGCGAAAACCTCTTGCCACTTCTTCAGTTCTTCGGAATAAGTACCGTCCACGACGGATTTCAGGATGGCGTTCTCCAGAAAAGAGTCCACGCTTGCGATCACGTCCTCCGAACCCGTCTCAAAGTCTTTCAGAAGATCCTTCATGCCGCTCTTGATGCTCTCGAACGACGTGTCCGTGATCGCCTCCTGCCATTGCTGCTGCAGCTCCAGCAGCGTACCCGCATCAGAGATATACTCCTCGAGCCACTCCGACTGGTCGTATTTGCCGGAATGCAGTTTCTCCCAGATGTCCGGAAGTTCCTGGAGCTTCGCGAGCTCTTCCGGGGAAAGTCGCCACAGGGCACCCGTATCGCGTACGGACTTGCCCAGGTAGGAGGAGATACGGTCCCAGTCGCTGCCACCCATGGCCTTGCCGATATAGTAGTTGTTGGAATGGTGCGAGCTGTGGTAACCCATCTTCGCCTCCAGCATCTGCCGGTCGTTCTCGATCTTCTCCTTCTGTTTTTCGTAGGCGCTCCGGTAGTATTCCGTGGACTGCGCACCGCCCGAACTCTCCATCTCGTCCGTCAGTTTTTCAATGGCCGTTGTCAGGTACTTGTTGCTCTCCGTAAGGCGGTCCACCAGCGCGTTCACCTCCTTCGCATTGCCGTGGGAGGAGAACAGCCCGAAGCTCACCGTGTCCAGGATGTCACGGACACCGTAGAACAGAGAGCTGCCGATCTGCGTGAAGAGCTCACCGGAAAGGATGTTTTCCAGGATGCCGTTTACGGCACCGAGCACGGAATCGAGGATATCGCTCACCAGCGTGCCGATGCCCTCCTTCAGCACGTCAAGGATGGAAAGCACCGCCGCGATGATCTGGCCGATGATGCCCCCGTTTGAAAAGGTCTCGGCAAGGGTGCCGCCCACGCTGCCCATCACGCCGCCCAGGTTCTTCGTCGACTCGCCCAGCTTGCCCAGCCCCTGGGCCATGCCGGCAAGGGAGCCGGACTTCAGGCCCTGGAGACCTTCGGCAAGCCCGGTGAGGGACTGTACGGCGTTCGTGCTGGAGGTGCGAAGGTCCTGCGCGGCCTTGTCGTTCGCCTCTGTCAGGGCGGTCACGCTCGCCGAGGCGGCGTCGAACGTCTCCTGTGCGGTGGCCACCAGTTCTTCCGCTTCCTTCATGGCGGCGGGATCACCGCTCTCGGCGGCTTTCCGCAGTTTCTCCTGGGCGGATACCAGGGCGTCGGCCGCGGCCTTCTCCCTTTCCTTCGCCTCCGTCAGCTCACGCAGCGTCGTCTGGTAAGCGGAAAGGTCGCGGGATACGTCACGGAACATGTTCCGGTTAATACCACCCACACTCCGGTCCTCCAGCTTCGCAATCAGCTCGCTGATCACCTGCTTGTCCTCGGCACTCGCATTTTTATACTCGTCGGAGGCGGCGTACTTTCTCAACTTTTCCAGCGTGGGGCGAAGTTGCTCCTCGAGCAGCCCCCCGAAGTTGCCGAAAAGGCCGTCCCAGTCAATGTCGGCCTTCAGGCTGGCAATCTCGGCGGCAGCCGTTTCTTCCTTCTGCTGGCGGGAAAGGCGCAATACCTCGGCATAGTTGCCCTCCTCCTGCGCCTTGCGGATTTTCTCCGCGTATTCCTCAGCGATGGCCAGCTTCTTCTGCTGGTACGTGCCATATTCCTTCAGGTAGTCGAGCATGGACTGGCGGGCAGCGTCGTTCTCTTCCCGGGTCACCTTTGCCAGGTC
>OHCB01000567.1_pt1 | contig 13677 bp, 12 predicted proteins | sample 1577501 | NCBI WGS metagenome assembly OHCB01 (sample SAMEA3879582, study PRJEB24766) | human gut metagenome | biome: human-associated habitat; feature: feces | place: USA | collected 1985/1987
CCGGAGATCATGGACGGAAGCCACGGCGTCGCAATGCAGCTTGCGCGAAAGCTTGCCGAAAACGGCATGCTGCGCAGCAGCGACGCACCGGGAGCGGCTGTTTTTGAAAATTCTCTCGACGAGCCGGAGATCCTCGCTCTCAGCCGGGCGCTGTTCCGGTACCAGGATGAATAAAAAGCACACGCGGCACCCGAATCCATCCGGGGAGCCGCGGTTTTTTACGCCGGGGCGGCGTTTCTTATGATTTTCTGAAAATATACACTTTGTTGATAAATTCTGCCGCAGATGTGATATGATATCGATAATTACTTGGAGGAGGACGGCATTTGTGGCAGCGTCATTCCTGAAGCGAAAACCGAAAGAGCCGGAGCGGCCGCAGCGGGTGGAGCTCCCGGCTGTGGAAGCGGATCCGGAGCTGGGGCTTACCGGCGAGCAGGTGCACGAGCTGCCGGCAAGTGTAACCGGCAGTATTGTGCACAAAGCGCTGGAGCTGTATAATGGCTATAATGCGGAGGCTGCTTTTGCCATTGCACTGGAGGAATTTGCTCCCGGCGCTGCGGCAACACAGGCCAAGAGTATGTTTGATGCTTATATTGTCAGCGATTTGTATAAAGCATTGCCCAAAAAGCAGAAGCGTGAATTAGAATTTGTGCAGCCTCTGCAGCAGGAACTGGCGGCTGAGGGCGTAATCGATTTGCTGGCCTTTGACGAAGATGATAAGATGATAATAGTGGATTATAAAACAGGTACGCCGCCGGAGCCTGACGAGGTGAAGCTGGGTTATGCTTATCAGCTGGCGCTGTATAAGGATGCTGCGGAAAAGCTGTACCTCGGCAAAAGAGTTGTGCGCGCCGAGCTGCACTTTTTGCAGAATATGAGCGTCTGGCAGCTGCCGTTGGATAAATCATATCTGCAGGAGGCAGTAGAGCTGTGCGAGGAAATCAGCGGTAAGGGCGAGGAGGACGATTTCTCCTGCATCTGCAATGACAGCTGTGCTTACTGTCACTATGCATATCTGTGTCCGCAAAAAAATAAAGAATAGGTGATATAATGGAGATTTTTGCTAAATTAGAAAGCTGGGATTATCTGGCGGCGGCCATGCTGCTGTTTTCCGCTTGGCTGCTGTTGGGCGGTATCGGCCGTCTGCAGAAGAGCGACCCGGAACGTGTTGATGTGAAAAAACTGCGCATCCGTGCTTGCGGTGGTTTGGTTGCGGGCGCTTTGTATCTGGCCTGCCGCTATCTGCAGCTGTAATATTGCCGGCAGTTAAACTTGCGTGCGGCTTTCATTAAGGTATATAATATGTTTATATCTTAAACTGCTACGAGGTGACCATAATGATAAACAAAACAAGATTGATTGATGAATTTATAGAGCTGGTAAGCGTTCCTTGCCCCAGCAAGGACGAAAAGCAGGAAGCTGAGCTGATTATGGCAAAGCTGCGCGAGCTTGGCCTGGAGCCGGAGATGGATAAGGCGCACGAAAAAACCGGCGGTACCTGCGGCAATGTGTGGGTCTATGTAAAGGGAACCGTGCCGAATGCTCCGAAGCTGCTGTTTGAAGCGCACATGGATTCCGTAGCACCGACAACAGGCACCAAGGTTGTCCGCAAGGATGGCGTGCTGTACAGCGACGGTACCACAACTCTGGGCGGTGACGACAAGGTTGGCGTTGCTGCCATGCTGGAGGCGGTACGCGCACTGAAGGAGGACGGCGTTGCTCACGGCGACGTGCAGCTGTGCTTTACCGTCAGCGAGGAAATTGGCTGCCTGGGCGTAGTAAACATGGACCAAAGCTGGATTAAGGCTGATTACGGCTATTGCATGGATATCGGCGGTGCACCGGGCGAAATTACCTACGCTGCACCGAAGCTGTACGATATTTATGTAACCGTCAAGGGTAAGGCTGCCCATGCAGGCATTGCTCCGGAAGAAGGTGTCAATGCGATTATGCTGGCGGCGGACGCTCTGTCCAAGCTGCCTGCTTACGGTCGTCTGGACAGCGAAACCACCTTTAATATCGGCATGTTCAACGCAGGCGTTGGCACCAACATCGTTTGCCCTGAGGCTAAATTTGTCATTGATATGCGTTCTCTGAACGTACCGCGTCTGGAAGCGTTGAAGGATTCTACTATCGCGCTGATTAAAGAAGCTGTTGAAGCCGGCGGCGGTCAGGTTGAATTCGACGTAGTGGAAGGCTGCCCGGCTGTGGAGCTGAACAAGGACCACGAATGCATTAAGCTGGCAGCACGCGCTGCGGAAACACTGGGCTTCCCGGTAGAACTGAAAACCACCGGCGGCTGCAGCGACGGCAACTATCTTTGCGGCTACGGCCTGCCCTGCGGCCTGTTGGCAACCGGCATGAGCAACGTGCATACTACCGCGGAATATCTGAAGGAAGAGGACCTGTACAATACTGCACGCTGGACCTACGAAATTATTAAAGAGGCAGCGAAGTAAATCATACTGTTCACGTATAGTTTTCTTGACTGGAAGAAAATTTGACGCTATAATAAAAATAACTTCATAATGTAACCTTTGGGGCAGGGTGCAATTCCCGATCGGCGGTAAAAGTCCGCTAGCGCAGCAGCGCATGAACCGGTGTGATTCCGGTACCGACAGTATAGTCTGGATGAGAAAAGGTGGCAAAACTGTATTTTTTACCGCATAAGGGCTCCTTAGGTCTTTATGCGGTTTTTATATTACTGGAAGGTGATATTTTGACAAGAATGACAGATGAAGCATATATGCAGCGGGCCTTGGAGCTGGCGCTGCAGGCAGAGGGCAACACCAGTCCCAACCCGATGGTTGGCTGTGTGATTGTGGATGCCGAAGGCAATATTGTGGGTGAGGGCTATCACCATAAGGCCGGCGAACCGCATGCGGAGGTCAATGCCTTGGCGGAGGCTAAGCAGATGGCCCAGGGTGCAACGGCCTATGTAACGCTGGAGCCCTGCGCACATTACGGACGCACCGGTCCCTGCTGTGTAGCCTTGGCACGCGCGGGCATCGGCAAGGTTGTGGTGGCCTGCCTTGATCCTAACCCCAAGGTTGCAGGTCAGGGTTTGGAATATCTGCGCCTGCAGGGTATAGAGGTTGTTACCGGCGTATGCGAAAAAGAAGCACAGCGCCTGAATGAACGCTTCTTTACCTGGATTACGAAGCAGCGTCCGTTTATTACTTTAAAATACGCTATGACACTGGATGGCAAGATTGCGACTGCTACCGGCGACAGCAAATGGATTACCGGCGAGGAGGCACGTACCTTCGCACATCGTCTGCGTAAGCAGCATGACGCTGTGCTTGTCGGCATCGGCACAGTGCTGGAGGATGACCCGGAGCTGACCACACGATTGGTGCGCGGCAAAAATCCGGTGCGCGTGGTGCTCGACAGTAGTTTGAAGATTTCGCTGATGGCAGCAGTTCTGAATCCGCTGGCGGATACGATTATCTTTACCGGCTTGGATGCCGATATCGTTAAGGCGGAAGCGCTGGCTGCTCTGCCTAACGTAGAGGTGGTACGTCTGCCGCTGGCTGACGGCGTGCTGCCTGTGGCGCAGGTGGTGCAGGCTTTGGCCGAGCGCGGTATTACCAGCCTGCTGGTAGAAGGAGGCAGTGCGATTCACGGTGCCTTCTTTGATGCAGGCCTTGCTGACAGAGTGTGCGCCTTTGTAGCGCCCAAGCTGATTGGCGGCGCTGCCGCTCTGCCGCCGGTGGGCGGCGCAGGCAGTAGTCTGGTAGAAACGGGCTGGCAGCTTATAGAGGTCGAGATGGAAAAATTGGGCAGTGATGTACTGATAACAGGTCTGGTGCCGGAGCTGGATAAGCAGGAGCTGCCGAAGGAGGCGGAATAATGTTTACAGGATTGGTAGCCGAGCTGGGCACGGTGCAGAAGCTGGCGCAGCAGGGTGAATCCTATCACCTGACAGTTGCTGCGGTGAAGGTACTGCAGAATTTGAAAATCGGTGACAGCGTTGCCGTCAACGGCGCCTGCCTGACGGTAGTAAGCATGGATGACACCGCCTTTACCGCTGACGTGATGCCGGAAACCGTGCGCCTGACCAATATCGGCAGCCTGCATGCCGGTGACAGGGTGAACCTGGAGCGCACGCTGCGCCTGTGCGATGGCCTTGACGGTCACATCGTCAGCGGACACGTGGAAGGCCTTGGCGTAATTGCCGGCCGCAGGCCGGAGGGCATTGCGATGGTGGTGACAATCAACACCCCGCCGGAGCTTTTGAAATATATCATCAAAAAGGGCAGTATTGCGATTGATGGTATCAGCCTGACGGTAACGCAGGTTACGGAAAGCAGCTTTTCCGTATCGCTGATTCCGCATACCGCCAAGGAAACAACGCTTGGCTTTAAGGATGTGGGCGACAGCGTAAATCTGGAAACGGATATTATAGGCAAATATGTAGAGCAAATGTTAAAATTTAACCCCAAGCAGACACAGGAGCCTGCTTTAAATAAAAATATGCTGCTGGAAAATGGGTTTATCTGAGCAGCGATAAAGAGGTAGAAAATGGAAAAGTTTAAGTATAATACAATTGAAGAAGCTATCGCTGCGATTAAAGCAGGTCAGATGGTACTGGTAACCGATGACGAGGACCGCGAAAACGAAGGCGACCTGATTATGGCAGCCGAGCTGTGCACTCCCGAGGCTATTAACTTTATGGCTAAGGAAGCACGCGGACTTATCTGCATGCCGGCAGACAGCGAGGTTATGGACAAGCTGCAGTTCGGCGCTATGGTAACGCACAACACCGACAATCACGAAACAGCCTTCTCTGTTTCTATTGACCATGTTGACACTACCACCGGTATTTCTGCTTACGAGCGCGCTTATACCATGAAAAAATGCGCTGAGCCTGGTGCACAGCCGAGCGACTTCCGTCGTCCCGGTCACGTTTTCCCGCTGCGCGCACGCAAGGGCGGTGTACTGGTGCGTACCGGTCACACCGAAACCACTGTTGATTTGTGCAAGCTGGCAGGCCTGCAGCCCGTAGGCATCTGCTGCGAGATTATGAACGATGACGGCCATATGGCGCGCACTCCGGATTTAATCGAGTTCGCCAAAAAGCATAAGCTCGTTTTCATCACCGTTGCCGAGCTTGTTGCTTATCGCAAGGCACACGAAAAAATGGTGCATCGTGCCGCTGAGGCTGCATTGCCGACTAAATACGGCAATTTCCGCATCATTGCATATGAAAACGATTTGGACAACCTTTGCCATGTTGCTATTGTCAAGGGTGATGTTGCCGGTAAAAAGGACGTGCTCGTGCGCGTGCACAGCGAGTGCCTGACCGGTGATGCCTTCGGCAGCCTGCGCTGCGACTGTGGCGATCAGCTGGCAACCGCATTGAAGATGATTGAAAAGGAAGGCTGCGGCGCTGTTGTTTACATGCGTCAGGAGGGCCGTGGTATTGGCCTGGCCAACAAAATCCGTGCCTATGCATTGCAGGATCAGGGCCTTGATACCGTTGAGGCGAACGTTCGCCTGGGCTTTGCTCCCGACCTGCGCGACTACGGCATGGGCGCACAAATTCTGGCAGACCTCGGACTTACCAGCATCCGCCTGATTACCAATAACCCCGCAAAACGCATCGGCCTCTCCGGCTATGGCATCACCATCACCGACCGTGTGCCCATCATCATGGAGCCTAACGAATACAACGAACACTATCTCGACGTTAAAGAAGAGAAAATGGGCCACAAGCTGCACGAAGGCTGTGGCTGCAACTGTGGAAAGTAATAAAGCTCAGTAAATATTGTAATTGATATATCGTGTAGTGAATAAAAATTTTAGCAAATGAGTGTCTGGAATCATAGAAACAAGGCAACAGAAACCTAGATGTTACTTCGAACAAAATCGGCGCCGCATGTTTCGTACTGATTCCACACGAAATTTGCGTTGTACCCTTTGGGTACGGGAAAATTTTTTCTGAACGGAACGATATGTTAATTACATACTTATAACGTATTTACAGCTTTCTTATAAACTTTCAGCACGTTATTACTAGCTATTGTAATAAGAACGCAATACTAAGCGCTGCGCAGACCGGAACGGACGACGGGCCCGAAAGCACATCGATGTTCTGCGAATCACGCCAGCAACGGACAGGCACAGGAATTTTTCGCTGGAGTGTTGACGCATCCTGCGGATGAACGCCACGCAAAAATCAGCGACGTGAAAAATTTTGCGAATCTAGTCGCCGGAATCCGGCGGAGCAGCCGTTAAGGGCGTTTTTTGGATACTTTTTGCCGCCCCGGGCAAAAAGTATCATAGCAACGCAAGCGTAAGGAAGCACACCAATTCATAAATAATAATAATACCCATAAGGAGAAAAACATGAGAAAAATAGCAATCTACGGTAAAGGCGGCATCGGCAAATCCACCACCACCTCCAATTTATCCGCAGCCCTCGCATTAAAAGGCTACAAAGTAATGCAAGTAGGCTGCGACCCCAAAAGCGACAGCACCAAAAACCTCATGGAAGGCAAACGCATCCCCACAGTATTAGAACAACTGAAAGCAAAAGGCGAAGCCTTGAAATTAGAGGACATTGTATTTGAAGGCTTCGGCGGCGTTCTGTGCGTAGAAGCCGGCGGCCCCACCCCCGGCATCGGCTGTGCAGGCCGCGGCATCATCTCCGCCTTTGAAAAGCTGGCAGAGCTGGAAGCCTTTGAAACCTACAAGCCTGACATTGTTATCTACGACGTCTTAGGCGACGTAGTCTGCGGCGGCTTCGCTATGCCCATCCGCGGAGGCTACGCACGCGAGGTATTCATCGTATCCTCAGGCGAAATGATGGCCCTCTACGCGGCAAGTAACATCGCCCAGGCCATCAAAAACTTCGGCCGTCGCGGTTACGCACGCTTGAAGGGCATCATCCTCAATGCCAAAAACATTGAGAATGAGCAGGAGCTGGTGGCTAAGGCTGCTGCAGAAATCGGCACCGAGGTTGTGCAGTACGTACCGCGCAGCGGCGATATCCAAATTGCCGAAAATCAGGGCGGTACCGTCAGCGAATTTGTCAAGGATTCCCCAATGGTACAGGTATACAACGAATTAGCCGAGCACGTGCTGGCTATGAGCGAGGACGAAGAAGAATAGGAGGCAGTACATGGGCTTAAAGGAAGATGCAATGTGGAAGATGGCCGAAAAAATGGGCATGCCCAAAAGCGCCATCGAAGCCATCAAGGCCAAGCAGAAAAACGGCGACAAGAGCGCTATGCCCGACATGGGCAAGATGATGAGCATGCTGCAGGCCATGAAGGGTGACAAGAAGGATGAAATGCGCAAAATGGCTGAGAAAATGGGTATGCCGCCGCAGGCTGCAGGCATGGACGGCAACGAAATCTTAGGCCGTCTGAACCGCCTGAGCAAGGTGCAGACAATCAAGGATGTGCCCCAGCTCACAACAGCACTGTTCCCCGGCACCCACTGTCCGCTGATGGGCGCGGCGATGGTGGCAGGCGGTATCAACGATTGCCTGCTGGTAATCGTTGGCACGGACGAATGCAGCTATTACACCAAAAGCCTCACTATCAACGAGCGCTACGGCGGTATTGCGGGACGCTGTGTTTCCGTAGTACTCGACAGCCATGACGTAACCTTCGGCAGCACCGAAAGCATGCACAAGGCTTTCAAAGAAATAGTGGCGGAATATCAGCCGAAATGCGTGATGCTCGTAACCACCTGCGTAATTGAGGTAATCGGTGATGATTACGACGCCATTGCCGCAGAGCTGACAAAGCAGTACAGCATTCCGGTAATGGCGGTGCACACCGAGCACTTTAAGTGCGAGGATCACTTTCCCGGTCTGGAGCGCGCCATCACTGCCTGCGCCGCCATGATGCAAAAGCAGGACTGCGACGGCAGCGTCAATGTTTTAGGCCAACGCATGGGCAACTTTGCCGATACAGAGTTGCACGCATTTTTAGCGGCAGCAGGCGTCAAACTGGGCGTACAGCTGCCCAGCGGCTGCACTGCCGAGGAAATCCGCCGTGCTCCCGCAGCGAAGGTAAACATCGTCGTGCATGATATTGCGCTGCCGTTGGCGCAGGCTATGCAGGAGCAGTACGGCATTCCTTACGTTTACTTCAACCGCTTCGCAGCGCCGGAAAAAATCCTGCAGACCTATCAGCATCTGTTTAATTATCTGGAGCTGCCGCTGCCTGCGGAGATTGGCGCTAAGTTTGAGGAATGCAAGGAATTGGAGCAGAAGGTGCTGCCTGACGTCAAGGGTGTGCCCTATATCTACGGCAATACGCAGTATGACTGCTTCGAGCTCAACAGCTATCTGTGCAGCCTGGGCCTGGTGCCGCAGCTGATTCAGAGCAATAAGCTGAGCGAGGCTAATTTTGCGGATATTGAAAGCATTCTGGCGCAAACCGACCCGTACATCTGCAAGGCGGCAAATATCGCACCGCTGCAATATGTTTACGACGTACTGCATCCGTGGTTCTATATGGGCCATGAGTTCGGTGACCGCCTGCGCCGCAAGGGCATTGCCCTGCTGCACAGCGACCCGGCAGGCAAAATGCTGGGCTTTGAATGCAGCAGCTTCATGTTGCAGGCAGTGGCGAAGGCTGTAGCCGACGCAAAGAAATTCAGAGAGGAGGCCGGCCTGTGAGCTTAGTAAGATTTTTACCGACACCGTCGGACAGAATGGGAATTATCTGGAGCCTTTTGGCCGTACAGGGCGCCATCGTGCTGGAATACGGCCCCGCCGGCACCACGCACTACAGCATGGGCTTATACGGAGGCTTGGGCCTGCGCTTTCAAAACAGCCTCTTTACCACGCATATGAGCGAGGACGATGTTGTAATGGGTGACGTAACACGCCTGGAGGATGCCATCGTTGAATTGGATGAAAGCTATGCGCCGAAGGTTATCTTCGTCGTAGCCTCCTCCGTAACTGCCGTCATCGGCACCGACATCAAGGGCGTGTGCCGTTATATGCAAAACGAGGTCAAGGCTAAGCTTGTGGCCTTCGAGCAGGGCGGCTTCCGCGGTGATTACAGCGTCGGCCTGGCCGAAACCTACAAGCTGCTGGTGCGCAACCTGCCACAGAAGGATGCAGTGCAGGAGGCGGGCGTGTACAACATCATCGGCGCCTCTGCGTGGCGCTACCGCATGGCAAGCGACATCTGGGAGGTAAAGAGCCTGCTGAGTGAAGCACTGGACCTGCGCTGTAATGCCTGCCTTTGCTGCGACACCAGCGTAGACGAGCTGCAGGCTATGGGCAAGGCACAGGTAAATATTGTGCTGGGCAACGAAGGCCTTGCCGCTGCCAAATATCTTGAAGAAAAATTCGGTACGCCATATGTTTATGCCGTTCCCTACGGCTACAGCGGCACCGTAAGCTTTTTGGAGCAGGTAGGCGCAGCAGTTGGTAAGGCTCCTGAGCCCGTGGTGCTGATGCGCATCAAAATGAAGGAAAAGGGCATGTCCATGCTCAGTATGTTTGCCATGATGGGCGGCAGCAAGCCAAGGCAGGCCGCTGTTAAGGGCGATTATGACCTGGTGCAGGGTGTGAGCACTTTTCTAGAGCAGGCAGGCATCAGCGTGACGCACAAAATGTGCGCGCACAGCCTGAAGGCCATCACCGAACCGGCGGCAGACGTAGAAGCCTACGCCGAGGAGGGCGAATGGCTGCAGGAAATCCGTGAGCTGCGCGACACGCTGCTTTTCGCGGATGATGTAGCGCTTACGCAGGCAGATGCAAGCAACATGAAGGTGCTCATCAGCGCGCCGTTTATGAATGGCGTAGTGGCAACACACCTGCCGTTTATGGGCGAAAAGGGTGCTGATTTCCTGCTGGAGCAAATCCAGGGTTATTATCAAAAGTAAAGTTTAAAGCAAAAGGAGGACACTATCATGAAACAAATTCCTGTAATTTTTTGGACCGGTACCGGTAACACACAAATGATGGCTGACGCTGTTGCAGAAGCAATTAACGCTGCCGGTGCGGAGGCTGTTGTAAAAAATGTCAGCGAAATCACTGCTGACGAGGCTGCAGGCTATGATGCTCTGGCATTGGGCTGCCCGGCAATGGGCGCAGAGGTGCTGGAGGAATGCGAATTCGAGCCGTTCTTCACCGAGCTTGAAGGTAAGCTGGCAGGCAAAAAGGTAGCGCTCTTCGGCTCCTATGGCTGGGGCGGAAGCTATATGCAGGACTGGGAAGCACGCGTTAATGATGCGGGTGCGACACTTGTAGCTGACGGCGTACTGGCGCTGGGTGCTCCCGATGACGAAGCAATGGCCAAGCTGGCGGAAGCAGGTAAGCTGCTTGCCGAATAAGGCTTAAGCAACACCAAAAACTGCCTTTCGATTTTAGGAAAGGCAGTTTTTTAGTGAAGCGCTTGTGTTATAGCAATTGGCAAATAACTCGCTTTATGATATTATTTAAGAACACATCCTATTGACTTTATACCTGCTATATAGTGTAGACTGTATCATCATAAAAGAAAGTATATAACGTAGCGGCAGCGTTTTGACAAAAGCTGCTGCCCGCGCTTTAGAATATATATGAATAGAGGATAGGAAGCTTTATGTTCAAAACATTTCTCAGCTATTATAAACCGTATAAGGGTATTCTGCTCTTTCTCGTGATAGGCTCGCTGCTGCGTGCGCTGCTCGAGCTGTTCTTTCCCTATGTAGTGAAGCTGATGCTGGAACAGCAGCTGCCGCTCAAAAATCTGCCGCTGCTCCTTGAATGGTCGGCGGCACTGCTGGCCATGTATCTGGTAAACTTCGGCATGCATTTCAGCATCATCTACTGGGCGCAGTCCATGAGCTATTCTATGGAACGCGATATGCGCCGCGACTTGTTTCGCCATCTGCAAAAGCTGTCCTTTGGCTTTTACGATAAAAACAAAAGCGGCCAGCTGCTTTCGCGCCTCACCAGCGATTTGAGCGAAATTAACGGCTTCGCAGGCAATGCGCCGATTGATCTTATCGTCTGCGGGCTGACGATGCTTGGCACGATGGTTATTCTGATTTACATGAATCCTATGCTGGGCAGCCTTATTGCCTTCCTGCTTCTGGTGAAGGCAGTGCATACCGTTTTCGTCAATCTGCGCATGAAAAAGGCCTTCTTTGCCAATCGTGTGGCAATGGGCGAGGTAACGGGCAAGGCTGCGGAAAGCATTAACGGCGTGCGTCTGATCAAAGCCTTCGCCGGTGAGCGCAGCGATATGGCGCAGTTTATGGAAAAGGCGGATGCCTATCTGACAGTATGTAAAAAATCCTTTAAAATAACATCTTATTTCGTCGGCAGTATGATTTTCTTCAGCAACTTTATCAATGTGGCGATATTAGTAGTGGGCGGTCTGCTGATAAATCAGGGACTGATGAGCTTCGGTGAGCTAGTGGCCTTCTTCCTCTACGTGGGCCTGTTTATGAAGCCATTGATGCAGCTTTTAGGCTTCATTCAGGTATATCAGCGCGGTATGGCAGGCTTCAAGCGTTTTTATGAGCTGCTGCAGGAAAAGCCCGAGATTATTGATGCACCGGATGCTAAAATTTGTCCGCCCTGTAAAGGGAACATCACCTTTGATAACGTCAGCTTTGCCTATGCTGACGGCAGACCTGTTATCAGCAATCTTTCCCTGAATGTGGCAGCAGGTGAAACCGTGGCCTTTGTAGGCGCTACGGGAGCAGGCAAAACAACGATTGCCAGCCTTTTGCTGCGCTTTTATGAGCCTCAAAGTGGCAGAATCTTACTAGATGGCTGCGATATCCGTGAATTTACGCAGGAATCGTTGCGCAGGCAAATCGGCCTGGTGCAGCAGGATGTCTTTCTCTTCGGCGACAGCGTGCGCTACAACATAGCCTACGCCAAACCGGATGCGACAGCGGACGAGGTGCAGGCGGCAGCGAAGGCTGCGGCGGCGGATGAGTTTATTCAAAAGCTGCCTGCTGGCTACGATACCGAGGTGGGTGAGCGCGGCGTGAAGCTGAGCGGCGGCCAGAAGCAGCGTTTGGCGATTGCGCGTGTCTTCCTCAAAAATCCTCCGGTAGTAGTGCTGGATGAGGCTACAAGCGCGCTCGACAATATTACGGAGCAGCAGATACAAAAGGAGCTCGACGAGCTGGCGGTAGGACGCACCACGCTGATTATTGCGCACCGTCTTTCCACCATCCGTCATGCGGACAAGATTGTGGTGCTTGACGAGGGCGCTGTTGCGGAGTGCGGCAACCATGAGGAGCTGCTGGCGCGCAAAGGGCATTATTATAATTTGTATCAGAAGGGGTAAAGCAGAGGCTTGCGGATGCAGGCGTACTGCAGAAGATAATAAAATAAAAATAGCGCACGCTCTTAAAGTGTGCACTGAGAATACAGAAAACCCATGTCTTGCCGATTTCGGCGGGACATGGGTTTTAGTAATTTGTGTTTAATTTTTTCGTATCGAGTTTATTCAGCTTTCAAAGCTTCAACCTGGTCAATAGAGAGAGAAGTAGCTTTGGCAATATCCTGTACATTAAGCCCCATACTTAAAAGACGTTTAGCAGTAGCAATGTTGGCATTTGCTTCGCCTTCAGCAATGCCCTCAGCTTTACCTTCACGTCTTTCATCTAATAAACGTGCTTCCATAAGCATAAATTCTCGCCTCACTTTCGTATCGAGTTTCAGATAGCTGATTTCATCGTCAATTTGCTTGGTGAAATCAGTAGTTACAATGTGGTTGTTTACATAATCATAAAAGCTCTTGATGTCTTTAGAAATATCGCCATGCGTACCTTTCGTGTTCAACAGCATAGTAGTCGCTTCATCGGGAAGCTCCAGCTCCAAATTCTCCAGACAACGTTTTTTTAAGGTATAAACATAATTACCTTTTTCAAAGAAATCAAAAACACAGATAAAAATGATAAAGGTCGGTGGCAGCAGGTCATACGGCTGTCCCTTCTGCAGCAAATCAATATCAAGCAGCGCCTGATAATAGCGTGAGCGCTTGGGCAGAACGTAGGTATCCGTATCAGGATTTTTATTGTTTTTCACCTGCATCTCCAGATTATAATGCGTGTTTTTATCATCCGCTACGATGATATCAAGGCGGATGCCGCGGCTGGTGTACTCAGGCTCAAGCGTCTTTTCTGCCTCCAGATAGTTGATATCTGCAATTTCTATCTGCAGTAATTCCTCCAGCAGATGCTTGCAGATGCGCTTGCGCGACATAACCTTCTTGAAGATGAAGTCGCTTTGGATTGTCAAGTTTGCGAATTTTGTTGCCAGGTCTTGCATGGTTTTTCTCCTTTCATTTTAACACAAGTGAATAAAAAAATACATAAGCAGTTGCAAAGCACCTGAAAAACAAAAAAAGAGCAGCACCCTGACGATAAAAAATCGTCAGTTCGTACTACTCTTAGAATGTACCATATAATATAAATGGCCTTGCTTAAGCTTCTGCAGAAAAGGTGCATCTGCAGGATATACTGCTTATTTAATTGTCCGCAGGTAAATGAGCCGGAGGCTTATGCTTACTTGCGGTTTTGAAGAACTTAGTTTAAGTTTACTTGAAATATAGGGGAATGTCAAGGGATGGGATGGGGAAAGCTGCTCGCTGAAATTTTTGTATGCGGAAAATAATTAGTTTGGAGTTTTGTAATGTTATTGTAGTTGATTTATTCTGATATGATAGTATGGATAGTACAATTTTTTTGGAGCTT
>OHCB01000570.1_pt1 | contig 13630 bp, 7 predicted proteins | sample 1577501 | NCBI WGS metagenome assembly OHCB01 (sample SAMEA3879582, study PRJEB24766) | human gut metagenome | biome: human-associated habitat; feature: feces | place: USA | collected 1985/1987
TGGACGTGGCATTCTTTATAAATGCTGCACGACAAAGATAATTATTTCCTCTTTACGCTGTATTCTCCGAAAGAAAGAAGTACTCTTTTTTGCCGGATAATACGGGTTTTATTAACTTGCGCACAAATTATCGCTAATCATTAACCACTAACCATTAATTCCATGAAATACCAAGTTGCCATTATCGGTGGAGGTCCTGCGGGATATACTGCTGCCGAAGCTGCCGGAAAAGTAGGATTGAGTGTCGTACTATTTGAGAAGCAGAGTCTCGGTGGAGTGTGCCTGAATGAAGGGTGTATCCCTACCAAGACCTTGTTGTATTCGGCCAAGACCTATGACGGAGCCCGCCATGCTTCGAAGTATGCGGTCAGTGTGCCCGAAGTATCGTTCGATTTGCCCAAGATTATTGCCCGCAAGCAGAAGGTAGTACGCAAGCTGGTATTGGGAATCAAAGGAAAGCTGACTGCCCATGGTGTGACGATTGTCAGCGGAGAGGCCACAGTGACGGACAAGAATCATGTGGAGTGCGGCGGAGAAACCTACGAATGCGAGAACCTGCTGCTCTGCACCGGTTCCGAAACCTTTGTCCCTGCCATTCCCGGCATAGACAAAGTGTCCTATTGGACTCATCGTGATGCACTGGATAACAAGGAACTGCCCGCTTCGCTTGCCATCATCGGCGGCGGTGTCATCGGTATGGAGTTCGCTTCTTTCTTCAACAGCCTGGGAGTGCAGGTAACCGTCGTCGAGATGCTGGACGAGATACTGGGAGGCGGTATGGACCGAGAGCTGGCGGGTATGCTCCGTGCAGAGTACGCCAAGCGGGGAATCAAGTTCATGCTGAGTGCAAAAGTAGTGTCTGTCATGCCGGATACTGCCGAAGCTTCTTCCCTTATCCAGGTGAATTATGAAACAGCCGACGGTCCCGGTTCCGTCGTTGCCGAACGGCTTCTGATGAGTGTCGGGCGCCGTCCGGTAATGAAAGGCTTCGGATTGGAGAATCTGGGCTTGGAAAGAACGGAGCGCGGAAATGTCTTTGTCAACGGACAGATGCAGACTTCAGTTCCCGGAGTATATGCTTGCGGCGACTTGACGGGATATTCCTTGCTGGCGCATACAGCCGTCCGCGAGGCGGAAGTAGCCATACATTCCATCATTGGCAAGAAGGACACTATGAGCTATCGTGCCATCCCCGGCGTAGTGTATACCAATCCCGAAATAGCCGGTGTGGGCGAGACAGAAGAATCCCTGCAGAAGAGAGGCGTTGCCTATCGTGCTGTGAAGTTTCCGATGGCGTACAGTGGTCGCTTTGTAGCAGAGAATGAAGGAGTGAATGGCGTCTGCAAGTTACTGTTGGGCAGTGACGATACCGTATTGGGGGCACATGTCTTGGGTAATCCCGCTTCGGAAATCATCACGCTGGCAGGCATGGCTATTGAACTGAAACTTACTGCCGATGAATGGAAGAAGATTGTCTTTCCGCACCCCACGGTGGGAGAGATATTCAAGGAGGCATTGTAGAACCCATGACTATTGTTTCATATAAACATAAAAGATGAAAACCGTAAAGCTAATCACCTGCGACGATGCCTTTCAGGCACATGTTATTCAGGGTGCCTTGAAGAATGAGGGCATTGCGTCTGTTTTGCATAATGAAAACATGTCTTCCGTGATGCGCGGATATGTCCGTGATGTCACGGGAGTGGATATATTTGTCTATGAGGACGAATATGACAATGCCCTCCGTCTGCTTGAACGGAACCAGATGATTCCGGAACAGTTGAGGTACTGCCCCCATTGCGGTTCGGATGAGATTAAGTTTGTGCTGAAGAAGAGCCATCGGGTGCGTGCTGTGGTGGCTGCTGTTATTGCGGCATTGTCGGCCGCACCTCCGGGCACTGAGCATTGGGAGTATGTATGCAGGAAGTGCGGCACTCATTTTGAGAAGCCGGTGGCGAAAGGAACAGTTGAAGAATAATCAGGTGTTTATTCTTTTAACCGCTTTTCAATCCAGTCCCGGTTTTTACGTCCCAATCGGCTTTCCGCAAAATCCAGGAAAGCCGATGTGTCTGTTATATGGGCTTGGATGACACCTGCCAGAAAGTTGAAGAAAGGTTCTTCACCCACTCGGACAAGCAGGTCGGCGAGTAGTACTGACCCTTTCCTATAGAGGGCAAGATGCGCTTCGCGGTCGTTGCGGTCAATACCCCAGATAGGACGGATATGGCGTGTTTCCTTACGGTAGGCGTCGATGTAAGCGGCATAGGCTTTTTCGCCGCGGGCGTGGCGTATGTATTGCAAAGCACTGAATTCGGCAAAAGATTCGTTCAGCCAGTCGTGCCAAGATTCCACCGGAGCCTTGTTCCACCAGAAGTGGCCGATTTCGTGGGCGGTGTTCTTGAGTACATATTCATTGAATGTTCGGGAACTGAGCATAATGAAATTTTTACGGCTGTACCCTCCTGAGGTGCCGGAAGCTGAAAGCAGGAATTTCATGTAAATATCCTCATCTCCCGCAATTTTATAAAGGCGTCGGAAGAATTTCAAGGCATTGTGGCAACATTGAAGTGCCGAGTCTGCACCGGCATCCGGGAAGTCTGTATAGATAAGTTCAATGGTAGTTCCGTTATCATTGATGCGGCGGCTTTTCAGCATGGGTGAAGCCAGGATAACATTGTCGAAATTCTCCCAAGGTTGCTCCATTTCCCATATCCCTTCTTCTGTATGGGAAATAATACCTGAGCCGCTCACCGTATAACCGTCAGTGATGCCGATTCGTAAGTGCGAATAATCTGCCCGGTTACCGTTGCAGACAGGATACCATCCCGTATAGTAACCAAGTTCAATCCAATGGTCATTGAATGATTTTGCAGGGCCCTGCACTTCCTGCATGTAGAGTGTGTAACGGGTATTTATGCGGCAGCGGTCATCGGCTCCTGCCGGCCGGTAGAGGGTCAAGGTCCGTCCGTCGGGAATGAATTGGGCAGGTGCTGGGGCAAGCGTATCGAAACGGTAGGTTATCTCCCGGCTGCTGTGGCGTAGTGTGTCGATACGGGCATGGCGCCATAGTACCAACGAGATTGAGTCACTGTCATGGAAATCGACTTCAAACGAACCGCCAACTTCGACTTGTCGGTTCGGTACATCAATCTGTACGGTTAAGTCATAACTGACAATGCGCGGAGATTCTTGTGCCCGAAGCATGGGGGAGAAAAGGAGGCATATTGTAAAGCTGGCAATTGTAAGTTGTAGTTTCATGGTACATCAATTTTAGAGTGATAGTAACTGGGAGATTTTGCCTATGCAATCTATGCAAAAGTAGTATTTTTAAAGGAATATTAAGATGGATGGCTGGATATAATTTATGAAAAGACTACCTCGTTGTTGTTCATTTGTAAGATTGTCGTACTTTTGCCTTTAAAGATAAATATATTTATGAAAAGGATATTGTTGCTGTTAATTTTATCCGTCTGCCTGCTCCCATTGTGGTCCCAAGAGACGGTAACTCCGGTGAAGCCGCTCTCTGCGCGGATTGATGCGTTGATAGAACACAAACTTCCCGCAGGCTCTAATGTGGCCATTTCGGTCTATGACCTGACTGCCGGAAAGCCCTTGTACGGCTATCAGGCGGACAAGCTTTCCCGTCCCGCTTCCACCATGAAGCTGCTGACCACCATTACCGCCCTTTCCCGTCCCGAAGCCGACGAGACGTTCCGTACGGAAGTGTGGTATCAGGGAACCATTGAGCGCGATACCTTGCAGGGGGATATGTATGTGATAGGCGGTTACGACCCGGAGTTTGATGAAGAGGCATTGGATTCCCTGGTGGCTACCGTGGCCCGTTTCCCCTTCTCTGTCATCAAAGGCAAGGTGTATGGAGATGTCTCCATGAAAGACTCCTTGTACTGGGGCAGCGGCTGGTTGTGGGATGATACTCCCTATTCCTTCCAGCCCTACCTCTCACCGCTGATGCTGAATAAAGGAGTGGTGAAGGTTACCGCCACACCCGGCGAACGGGGCGACAGCGCACGCCTTGAATGCACTCCCGCCTCTTCCTATTATACACTGACGAACAAGACCCAAAGCCGTACCCCTTCTGCCGGACGTTTCCGTGTGTCGCGCGACTGGCTGGTGAACGGGAACAACATCACCGTGACGGGCAACGTCGATGCCCGCCGTGCAGGTACGGTCAATATATTTTCTTCGCAGGACTTCTTCATGCATACCTTTATGGAACGGTTGCAGGCACGGGGCATCCGGTGCATTCCGGCGGTAGATGCGGAAGTCTCTTACCTCTTCGGTGAGTTCCGGCAAGACAGCCTCTCCGTACGGATGGCTTCCTATGAAACTTCCGTGCAGGATGTGGTGAAACAGATAATGAAGGAGAGCGATAATCTCAATGCCGAAGCCATGCTCTGCCGGTTGGGTGTGCAGAGCAGCGGAAAGAAGCGTGTCTCTGCCGAGGACGGGCTTTCTGCCATCCGCATGCTGATAAAAGAGATGGGATATAACCCCGATAGGTATAATCTGGCAGATGGTTGCGGTCTTTCCAATTACAACTACATTTCACCGGAACTCTTGGTTTCTTTCCTGCGATATGCCTACTCGCGTACGGATGTTTTCCAGAAACTTTATAAGGCTTTGCCCATTGGCGGCGTGGACGGTACACTGGAGTTCCGCATGAAGAAAGGCACCCTTTCCCACAGAAATGTACATGCCAAGACGGGTTCCTTTACCGCCATCAACTGCCTGGCCGGCTACCTTAAAGCCCGCAACGGACACGAGATAGCCTTTGCCATCATGAACCAGAATGCACTGTCGGGCAGGGAAGCACGCGCTTTCCAGGATGCGGTGTGTGATGAAGTGATACGTTGAGGTTTAGCCATCGTAAAGTTGACCTTTAGCGTCGTAAAGTTAAGGTTTAGCTTCCTAATGCAGACCTTTACGGAGTGAGCCCCAAGAGTAGGGGAAATCATTCCTCTTTCGTATTGCGGTAGCGTGCCGGAGACATACCCAGATAAGACTTCACATACTTCCCGAAGAAAGACTGGTTGGGGAAATTAAATTCTTCTGCAATCTCCTTGATGGACTTGTCCGAATGCTTCAGCCGGTACTTGATGTGCTCGATGGCACTTTCGTTAATCAAGTCCAGCGGTGTACGTCCGCATGCCTGCTTGATGACCTTCGAAAAGTGTTTGGGACTATAGCATAGTGCATCGGCATAATATCCTACAGAACGGTGTATGCCGTTGTCTTTGGACAACATCTCTATAAACTTACGCAGGATATAGTCGGACTGTTTGATGCTTTCTTTTGTATCGACTGTCATTTCTGAAGGGTTCACTTCTTTGTTGAGGTGTCCCAACATCTCACAGAAAATGGCAGAAAACAAGTATTGCATCACTTCCCTGTGATAGTGATGAGGCTCGTCGTTTATCTTTGCCATAAGCAGTTCTCGGTAGAATTTGAAGATTTCCTTGTCCCCTTCCTCCCCGACAGACTTTATGGGATTGTTGTGGATATGCATAACGGTATTCCATGTATCCTTCTCCATCTTGACCACGCGTTGTAGGAACTGTGTGGAGAATGCGGCAAGCCTTATCTTGTGCTTTGGGCTTACCATCGCGTGGCTGATAATGGTATTGGGAAGGCCGAGCAGTAAGTCGCCTGCTTCCAGTTGGTAGGTTTTGTAGTTGACGTCCAACTGGATGCAGCCTTCTAGACAGATAGCGATAAGGAAGCATCCCAATCTTATTGTATCTTCATTGTAGGGGCTTCCCTCCAGACTGTTGATTATGACAAAGTCATTGTCTACATAGTCAAGGACATGTTCGCTGTTTTTAAAGTCCGCGATTTCTACGATTTTTATGTTCCCTTTCTCCATATTCTTCCTTTTTCGTTTTGCAAAGTTGGTGAATAATGGGAAATATGGGATGTTCCATTATGTGGCTTTCTTGTTCTATATGTCATTTATAGACAATTCATTAGCCTTAAAAAAGATGAATGTCGAAAAAGGAACATCTTTGGAGTGTAATTGGTCATTATGGCGTTGTTCCTTTCTCCTACTTTTGCCACCAGTTTTAACAAAAAGACAATGAGAAAAAGTATGATTACATTGAACAGGAAATGGATACGGCTGATAGGGATTGTCGGTTGTACAATGTGTTTGGCATCTTGCAAGCAGGCATCGGATGCTTCCGGAATGAAACCTTCTTATGCTACCATGAAAGTGGAGGCGACGGACAAAGAGCTTTCCACTTCGTACTCAGCAACGATACGCGGACGGCAGGACATAGATATTTATCCGCAAGTGTCGGGTACCATCGAGAAGTTGTGTGTGACCGAGGGGCAGAAGGTGCGCCGGGGACAACTGCTTTTCATCATCGACCAGGTTCCCTACAAGGCTGCACTCAAAACGGCCGTTGCCAATGTGGAAGCGGCACGTGCCGCACTGGCTACTGCCGAACTGACTTATAACAGCAACAAGGAATTGTATGCGCAGAAAGTGGTTTCGGAATTCAGCCTGAAGACTGCCGAAAACAGCTACCTTACCGCCAAGGCGCAACTCTCGCAGGCCGAGGCCCAGGAGATAAGCGCACGCAACAACCTCTCCTATACGGAAGTGAAGAGTCCCAGCGACGGGGTGGTGGGGGCATTGCCCTACCGTGCAGGGGCATTGGTCAGCCCCAGCTTGCCGCAACCGCTGACAACGGTCAGTGACAACAGCGACATGTACGTTTACTTTTCCATGACCGAGAACCAGTTGCTTGCCCTGACCCGCCAATACGGAAGCATGGACGAGGCATTGAAGAACATGCCTCAAGCGGAACTGAGACTGAACGACAATTCCGTCTATGACAAGAAAGGAACCATCGAGTCCATCAGTGGCGTCATTGACCGTCAGACGGGTACGGTAGTGGCACGTGTGGTATTTCCCAATGAATCGCGCCTGCTCCACAGTGGGGCGTCGGGCACGGTGGTGGTGCCTGCCACGTATAAGAACTGCATTGTGATTCCGCAAGAAGCCACCGTACAGTTGCAGGACAAGACGTTGGTATACAAGGTAGTGGATGGCAAGGCCGTTTCTGCCTTGATTACCGTGGCCGGAATAAATGACGGACGCGAATACGTGGTGCTGGACGGACTGAAAGTGGGTGACGAGATTGTTTCCACAGGTGCCGGACTGCTGCGCGAAGGAACGCAAGTGAAATGATGATTGCTATTTTATCAACTATCAATGACCCATTAAGATGAAAGGAAATATATTTATAAAGCGGCCGGTGATGGCTATCTCCATATCCGTACTGATTCTGGTGATAGGGCTTATCTCGCTCTTTACGCTGCCGGTGGAACAGTATCCTGATATTGCACCTCCCACGGTGTACGTCAGCGCCAACTACACCGGTGCAGATGCCGAAGCCGTATTGAACAGTGTCATCATGCCGTTGGAGGAGAGCATCAACGGTGTGGAGAACATGATGTACATCAGCTCTACCGCCACCAATGCCGGTTCTGCCACCATACAGGTCTACTTCAAGCAGGGCACGGACCCCGACATGGCTGCGGTGAACGTACAGAACCGCGTATCCAAGGCGCAGGGACTGCTGCCTGCCGAAGTGACGAAAATCGGTGTGACTACCCAGAAGCGACAGACCAGCTTCCTGCAAATCGGTGCTTTGGTAAGCACCGACGGACGCTACGACCAGACCTTCCTTGCCAATTACCTCGACATCAACGTGATTCCGCAAATCAAGCGTATCGAGGGTGTGGGTGATGTAATGGAGCTGGGCGATACTTACAGTATGCGTATCTGGCTGAAACCGGAACGGATGGCGCAGTATGGACTGGTTCCCTCGGATGTGACTGCCGTATTGGGCGAGCAGAACATCGAAGCGCCTACCGGTTCGCTGGGCGAGAATTCAAAGAACGTGTTCCAGTTTACGATGAAGTATCGCGGACGTCTGAAGAGTGTGGAGGAATTCCAGAACACGGTGGTCCGTTCGCAGAGCGACGGTTCCGTGCTCCGTCTGAAGGACGTGGCGGATGTGGCGTTGGGCACGCTGACTTACAGTTTCCGCAGTGAGATGGACAGCAAGCCGGCTGTACTTTTCATGATGTTCCAGACGGCAGGCTCCAACGCAACCGCCGTCAACAAGCAGATTACCGCACAGATAGACGAGATGAGGAAGAGCTTGCCCGAAGGGACGGAGTTTGTGACGATGATGAGCTCCAACGACTTCCTCTTCGCTTCCATACACAATGTGGTGGAGACGCTGGTCATTGCCATTATCCTGGTGATTCTGGTAGTGTACTTCTTCTTGCAGGACCTCAAGAGTACGCTTATACCGTCCATCTCCATCATCGTGTCGCTGGTCGGTACGTTTGCCTGCCTGGTGGCTGCGGGGTTCAGTCTCAACATCCTGACGCTGTTTGCGCTGGTGCTTGCCATCGGTACGGTGGTGGACGATGCCATCGTGGTGGTGGAGGCGGTGCAGTCCAAGTTCGATGCCGGATACAAGTCCCCTTACCTTGCCACGAAGGATGCGATGGGCGATGTGACGATGGCTATCATCTCTTGTACCTGCGTGTTCATGGCGGTGTTTATCCCCGTGACGTTTATGGGCGGTACTTCGGGCGTGTTCTATACGCAGTTCGGTGTCACGATGGCAACGGCGGTGGGCATCTCCATGATTTCGGCATTGACGCTTTGTCCCGCCTTGTGTGCCATCATGATGCGTCCGTCGGACGGTACGAAGAGTGCGAAGAGCATCAACGGACGGGTGCGTGCGGCATACAATGCCTCGTTCAACGCCGTGCTGGGCAAATATAAGAAAGGTGTGATGTTCTTCATCCACCACCGCTGGATGGTGTGGACTTCATTGGCGGCTACCGTCGTATTGCTGGTTTACCTGATGAGTACCACCAAGACGGGGCTTGTGCCGCAGGAGGACCAGGGTGTCATCATGGTGAACGTCAGCACGTCTCCGGGAAGCACGCTGGAAGAAACTACGAAGGTGATGAGCAAGCTGGAGGACATCCTGAAAAACACTCCCGAGATAGAACACTATTCCAAGGTGGCAGGATACGGACTGATGTCCGGTCAGGGCACTTCCTACGGTACCATCATCATCCGTCTGAAGGACTGGGGCGAGCGGAAGGGGAGCGAACACACGTCCGACGCTGTGGTGGCCCGCCTCAATGCACAGTTCTACGGTGTGAAGGAGGCACAGATATTCAGCTTCCAGCCGGGTATGATTCCGGGCTATGGTATGGGTAACTCCCTGGAGCTGAACCTACAGGACAGAACGGGTGGTGACATGGCTACGTTCTACGAGGCAGTGATACAGTTTCTGGGTGCGTTGAACCAGCGTCCTGAGGTGGCTATGGCGTATACCTCTTATGCTATGAACTTCCCGCAGGTATCGGTAGATGTAGATGCGGCCAAGTGTAAGCGTGCGGGCATCTCGCCGGGTGCGGTGCTCGACGCATTGGGCAGCTATTGCGGCGGTGCCTATATTTCCAACTACAATCAGTTTGGCAAGGTGTACCGCGTCATGATGCAGGCATCGCCCGAATATCGTCTGGACGAACAGGCACTGGGTAATATGTTTGTGCGCAACGGTACGGAGATGGCTCCGGTCAGCCAGTTCGTGACGTTGAACAAGGTGCTCGGTCCGGAGACGGCAAACCGTTTCAATCTGTACAGCGCTATCGCCGCTAATGTGAATCCGGCGGAAGGATATTCGTCCGGTGAAGTGCAGAAAGTGATTGCGGAAGTGGCAGAACAGACATTGCCGCTGGGCTACGGTTACGAGTACGGAGGTATGGCACGTGAGGAAGCCAATACTGGTGGTGCGCAGACTGTCTTTATTTATGCCATTTGTATCTTCCTTATCTATCTCATCCTGGCATGTCTTTATGAGAGTTTCCTGATACCGTTTGCGGTCATCTTCTCCGTACCGTTCGGGCTGATGGGTTCATTCCTCTTTGCCAAGGTTCTGGGATTGGAGAACAACATCTATTTGCAGACGGGTGTGATTATGCTGATTGGCTTGCTCGCCAAGACGGCCATCCTGATTACGGAGTATGCCATCGAGCGGCGCCGCAAGGGAATGGGCATTGTGGAATCAGCTTATTCGGCCGCCCAGGTCCGTTTGCGTCCTATCCTGATGACGGTGCTGACGATGATATTCGGTATGCTTCCGCTGATGTTCTCGAGTGGTGCGGGCGCCAACGGTAACTCTTCGCTGGGTACGGGCGTAGTAGGCGGCATGCTCATCGGAACGCTAGCGCTGCTTTTCGTCGTTCCGGTGTTCTACATCATCTTCGAGTACTTACAGGAGAAGGTTCGTCCGCCAATGGAGGAAGAAGCCGATATGCAGGTATTGCTTGAAAAGCAGAAGAGTGAGGCAGAACGGGCGAAAGATTGAGGAAAATAAAATAAAAACAGATTGGAACAATGAAGAAACATATCATCCTATTGTCCGCCGCCGGTTTGCTGTTCAGCAGTTGCGGCGTGTACACCAAATACAAACCCGCTACCGAGGTCCCCGACGGCCTCTATGGGGAAGAAATGGCAGCTTTTACGGAGAGCCTCGCCGGTTCTCCGGCTGCCACCGAAGACAGCCTGGACCTTGGCCTGGGCGGCATGGACTGGCACGAGCTTTTCACCGACCCACATCTGCAGGCACTCATCGAACAAGGGTTGCAGAACAATACCGACTACCAGTCGGCACAGCTCCGCGTGGAGGAAGCCGAAGCTACCCTGCTGTCCGCAAAGCTTGCCTTCCTGCCCTCCTTTGCCCTTGCGCCGCAGGGCACGGTGAGCAGCTTTGACAGCCACAAGGCCACACAGACCTATTCGCTACCCGTTACTGCCAGTTGGGAGCTGGATGTTTTCGGTCGCATGCGCAATGCCAAGAAACAGTCGAAGGCGCTCTATGCGCAGAGTCAGGACTATCGCCAGGCCGTGCGTACCCAGCTCATTGCCGGGATAGCCAATACTTACTATACCCTGCTGATGCTGGACCAGCAGCTTGCCATCTCCAGGCAGACCGAAGAGACGTGGCGGGAAACCGTTGCTTCCACCCGTGCCCTGATGAATGCGGGCATGGCGAACGAATCCGCCGTGTCGCAGATGGAGGCCACGTACTATCAGGTGCAGACTTCCGTGCTTGATTTGGAAGAACAGATAAACCAGGTGGAGAACAGCCTTGCGCTGTTGCTGGCAGAGACGCCCCGTCATTACGAGCGCGGTGTGCTGGCAGAGCAGCAGTTCCCCGTGGGCTTTTCTATAGGGATTCCTGTTCAGATGCTTTCCTGCCGTCCTGATGTCCGTTCGGCTGAGCGGACACTGGAAGCGGCGTTCTACGGCACCAATGCGGCGCGCTCTGCCTTCTATCCCTCCATCACGCTGGGCGGGAGTGCGGGCTGGACCAATTCTGCCGGTTCAATGATTGTGAATCCCGGCAAGTTCCTGGCTTCGGCAGTGGGTTCGCTGACGCAGCCGCTCTTTGCCCGCGGGCAGGTCATTGCACAGTACCGCATAGCCCGTGCCCAGCAGGAGGAGGCTTCCCTTGCCTTCCAGCAGACATTGCTGAATGCAGGCAGCGAGGTGAACGATGCCTTGACTGCCTGGCAGACAAGCCTATCCAAAAGCGAACTGCTGGACAAGCAGGTAGCTTCCTTGCAGACAGCTGCCCGCAGCACTTCCCTGCTGATGGAGCATGGCAACACCACCTATCTGGAGGTGCTTACCGCCCGGCAGACATTGCTCAACGCACAATTGGCACAGACGGCAAATCGATTTTCTGAAATACAAAGCCTGATTAACCTCTACAAGGCGTTAGGGGGAGGTCAGGAATAGAGTGTCATCATACTACTCTCTCTGCATCTTCATTTTAAATGTGAAGGAAGGGCTGTCTGGGAAGTGATTCCGGGGCAGCCCGCTTTCAATGAATAGGAGGGATCAAATGGAGGCAAGTATTTCTCTAGACAAATTATTGCAGTTTTTCACTCAATGCGAACGATAAGTGTTGGCTCGGTGAGAGATCGATTGAAGAAACTGAAAAGGAAACTGAAGCAAAAGATAGTGAGTTTACCGGTAAGAAGGAGGTTTTGCCAGGAATTGATGCAGGGATGTAGTAGGTACTGAAATAGCTTGTTGTTGGATCTATAGATGCAGCGTGTTCCATCTATATATGCAACGCGTTGCATATATAGATCCAGCAAACCGGAAATATACATGCAACGCGGTATATCTTTCGGGCGGTTTTTCTCCGCCTTTTTAGGGAGCAGTTTATTTATACTGTGCCCAGTCTACATTCTTCATGTCTCCACTTTTGGCCAGCTCAGCGTGCATAGCCAGTGCGGCGCGCAGGGCATGGGGAGTCTGTGACTTGCCGTCGGTCAGTTTCAGGTAATCCCACAGAATGTTCTTGTAGTCCGGATGAACACAGTTTTCGATGATGGCTTGTGCACGTTCTTTCGGACTCTTGCCGCGGAGGTCGGCCACACCTTGTTCGGTGATGATGATGTTGACGTCATGCTCCGTGTGGTCCATGTGCGAAACCATCGGTACGATAGCCGAGATTTTACCTTCCTTGGCAACGGACGGACAAGTGAAGATGGAGATATAGGCATTGCGGGTGAAGTCACCGCTTCCACCGATACCGTTCATCATCTTCGTACCGCCGATGTGCGTGGAGTTCACGTTGCCGTAGATGTCGGCTTCGATGGCGGTGTTGATGGAGATAACACCGAGTCGGCGCACCACTTCCGGGCTGTTGGAGATTTCCGACGGACGGAGCACCAGCTTGTCGCGGAAGAAGTCCATATCCTGGTAGATACCTTCCAGACAGTCGTTCGTTACGGTCAGTGAGCAGGCGCTTCCGAATTTCACGCGGCCTTCGCGGATAAGTCCGATAACGGAGTTCTGGATAACTTCTGTGTACATTTCAAACGGCGGGATGGTCTTGTCACGTCCCAAAGCACCCAGTACGGCATTGGCAATGTTGCCCACACCAGATTGCAGCGGCAGGAAGGTAGGCGGAATGATTCCGCGTTTCATGTCGGCGGCAAGGAAGTCGGCCACGTTCTGTCCGATTTTGTCGGTCAGCGGGTCGGCGGCGGCAAACGAACGTGCCTCGTCCGGCCAGTTGGTCTCCACTACGCCGACAATCTTTTTCGGGTCTACCTGGATGTAGGGCAGGCCGATACGGTCACTCGGTTTGTAGATGGGGATTTCGCGGCGGCAAGGAGGGTCGAGGGGTTCGTAGACGTCGTGCAGGCCCATGGCGTTCTTGCTGTGGGCGGCATTCAGTTCCACGATAATCTGGTCGGCCAGGCGGCAGACAGTCGGAGCGATACCGCCGGCTGCCGTCAGGTAGATTTTGCCGTCGGGAGTAACCTCGCATGCCTCGATGATGGCAACATTCACTTTTCCCATGAAACCGTAACGGACTTCCTGAGCCATCTGTGAAAGGTGGATGTCGTTGTAGGCTATTTCACCGTTGTTCACGGCTTTGCGGAAATCGGCGTTGGTGGTGTAAGGAGCACGGTAGCGGATAGCTTTGGCGCGTGAAAGTATGCCGTCGCAGGAATCACCCGTAGAGGCACCGGTAAAGATACC
>OHCB01000572.1_pt1 | contig 13591 bp, 16 predicted proteins | sample 1577501 | NCBI WGS metagenome assembly OHCB01 (sample SAMEA3879582, study PRJEB24766) | human gut metagenome | biome: human-associated habitat; feature: feces | place: USA | collected 1985/1987
CAATCAAAATGAGGTGGGAATATGTTAAACGAAAGAAAGAAAAAAATTCTCCAGCTCATAATTGAGGATTATATTTCAACTGCTGAGCCTGTAGGTTCAAGGACGATTGCCCGCAAATATGATTTGGGCCTCAGTCCTGCGACCATCCGTAACGAGATGAGTGACCTGGAGCTCCTGGGTTATCTGGAGCAGCCGCACACCTCGGCCGGACGTGTACCGTCGGCTCAGGCTTATCGTCTTTATGTTGACTCGCTTGTTGAGCCAGGCACTCTGACAGATAATGACAGAGCACTGATTAACGGCTGGTTCAGCGAAAGACGCAGAAGCATTGATGAAATCTTCCAGTCAACGGCTAAAATCCTTTCCCGGATGACGAAGAATGTTTCAATGGTGCTGGCTAACCGTGATGCCGGTGCGTGCTTCCGTTATATGAAGTTTTTACCTCTGGATGAGCACCATGCCATCCTGTGCATTGTAACAGATGACGGCAATGTGGCCAACTGCGTGGTAGAAATTCCTTTGGGAATGCGGCCGGAGGAGCTGGACTACATGGCAGGACGCGTCAGCAGACTGCTGGAGGGCAGAGCGCTGGCGAACATTACCGAGGACCTGCTGCAGGCGGTGCATACTAATATAGCAGATGATAAGCTGCTGTTCACATCGCTGGTACAGTCCATCCGCCAGATGCGTCAGAAATACCAGCAGCAAAAGGTTTTCCTTGGTGGCACCAAGCAGCTGCTTAACCAACCGGAATTCCGCGACGTGGAGCGTGTGAAGAATCTTCTGGGTATCCTGGAGGAGGAGCGCGTAGTACGCGATTTGCTGAAGGCAGGCGAGGACAGCGGACTGAAGATCACGATTGGCAGTGAAAACAAATTCACAGGCATTCAGGATTGCAGCATGGTACAGGCAACCTACCGTCTTAACGGTCAGATAGTCGGTACGATGGCAGTTCTTGGCCCGACGCGTATGGAATACGGCAAGGTAATTACCGTAATGGATTACCTGCATAAGTATTTGAAAACGATGTTCGAGCAGAAGCCCGACAATAAATAAAACTAAGGAGGAAGAGCCTTGCAGGATAATGAAATGAAAGAAAAACAGGCTGAGCAGGAGGCTGCGGAAGCGAAGGCTGCCGAACAGGAAACTGCGGAAGCTGCAGAAGCTGAAAAAGCTGAAGATGCAAAAAATGCGGAGGAAGCCGCTGAGCCTGAGGTTGACCCGAAGGATGCCAAAATCGAAGAGCTGCAAAATCGTTTGCTGAGATTGCAGGCCGATTTTGAAAACTTCCGCCGTCGCACCAATATAGAAAAGGAACAGCTTTCTACCTTTGTAACAGCAAATGTGGTTGGCAAGTTCTTAAAGGTTTTAGATAATTTTGAGCGTGCCGAAGCAAGCGTCGAAAAGGGCGATAATGTGGATGCAGTTGTCGACGGTATGAAAAAAATCCGCCGTCAGTTTGAAGATGCCTTCAAGGATCTGAAGGTAGAAGAAATCGAAGCTCAAAATGCTAAATTTGACCCGAACATCCACGAAGCTGTAATGCGCGGTCATAATCCGGAGCTGGATGATGAAATCGTAGATATGGTTTTCGAAAAAGGCTATAAGCTGGGTGACAAGGTTATCCGTCACAGTAAGGTAAGAGTAAACACCAACGAATAAAGCTGGCGTGCTCTTCACAATAAATTTAAAAAATATATCACATCGATTCGGTAAAAATGCGGCAGCTGCCGCATCACCGAAGGATAGTAATCAGGAGGATAAAAATCATGGCTAAAGTAATTGGTATTGACTTAGGTACTACTAATAGTGTTGTTGCAGTTATGGAAGGCGGCGAACCTACCGTCATCACTAACCAGGAAGGCAGCCGCTTAACCCCGTCTGTTGTAGGCTTTGCTAAAAACGGCGAGCGTCTGGTTGGCCAACTGGCAAAACGTCAGGCAGTTTCCAACCCTGACAGAACCATCAGCTCCATCAAACGTCACATGGGCGAAGGCTCTTACAGAGTAACTGTCGATGACAAAAAATATTCCCCGGAAGAAATTTCCGCAATGATTCTGCAAAAACTGAAAGCTGATGCAGAGGCTTATCTGGGCGAAACCGTATCCCAGGCAGTTATCACTGTTCCGGCATACTTCAATGACAGCCAACGTCAGGCTACTAAAGACGCAGGCAAGATTGCAGGCCTTGAGGTTCTGCGTATCGTCAACGAGCCTACCGCTGCTTCTCTGGCATACGGCATTGATAAAGAGGAAGACCAGAAGATCATGGTCTACGATCTGGGCGGCGGCACCTTCGATGTGTCCATCATCGAGATGGGCGACGGCGTTACCGAGGTTCTGGCCACCAACGGCGATACCCATCTGGGCGGCGATGACTTCGACCAGCGCATCATCGACTGGATGGCAGACGCCTTCCAGACCGAGAACGGCATCGACCTGCGCAAGGACAAGATGGCTGCACAGCGCTTGAAGGAAGCTGCCGAGAAGGCTAAGATCGAGCTGTCCAGCGCAATGAGCAGCCAGATCAACCTGCCCTTCATCACCGCCGATGCTACCGGCCCCAAGCACCTGGATATGACCCTGACCCGCGCAAAGTTCAACGAACTGACCGCTGATCTGGTCGACCGCACCATGACCCCCGTGCGCAAGGCTCTGCAGGATGCAGGTCTGCGTGCTTCCGACCTGAAGAAGGTGCTGATGGTCGGTGGTTCCACCCGTATCCCCGCTGTCTACGATGCCGTGAAGAAGGAACTGAACTGCGAGCCCTTCAAGGGCATCAACCCCGATGAGTGCGTGGCTGTCGGTGCTGCTATTCAGGGCGGCGTTCTGAACGGCGAGAAGAAGGGTCTGCTGCTGCTGGATGTCACCCCGCTGAGCCTCGGCATTGAGACTTTGGGCGGCGTGTGCACCAAGATCATCGACCGCAACACCACCATCCCCACCCACAAGAGTCAGGTGTTCTCCACCGCAGCCGACAACCAGCCCTCTGTTGAGGTCAACGTGCTGCAGGGCGAGCGTGAGTTTGCCCGCGACAACAAGAGCCTGGGTGTGTTCCATCTGGACGGCATTGCTCCGGCTCCCCGTGGCGTGCCTCAGATCGAAGTTACCTTCGATATCGATGCCAACGGCATCGTGAAGGTCAGCGCCAAGGATCTGGGTACCGGCAAGGAGCAGAACATCACCATCACCGCTTCCACCAATATGTCCAAGGAGGACATCGACAAGGCTGTGAAGGAAGCTGAGCAGTTTGCTGCCGACGATAAGAAGAAGCGTGAAGAGGTCGATATCCGCAATGGTGCCGACCAGATGGTGTTCCAGACCGAGAAGATGCTGAAGGAGAACGGCGACAAGCTGCCCGCAGACGTGAAGAGCGATGCCGAGGCAAAGCTTGCTGACCTGAAGACCGCTGTCCAGTCCGGTAACGTGGACGACATCAAGGCAAAGCAGGAAGCCCTGAGCCAGGTGTTCGAGAAGATGTATCAGGCAGCCGCTGCCGCACAGCAGGCCGCCGGTGCACAGCCCGGTGCTGACGCAGGCGCAACCAACGAAAAGCCCAACGATGACGGCGTTGTGGATGCCGACTTCAAGGAAGTCTAAGTTTGACACAAAGCGCTGTGTCCGGCCAAACCGGCGGGCACACGCGCAATAGAGCAAAAGCCGCTCCGGTTTAGGCCGGAGCGGCTCTTGCTGGTTTATAAGTAAAAGAGTTCTCGCTGCCGCAAAAGCCTTCCCCCGGACGGGGGAAGGTGGCATGACGCGAAGCGGCATGACGGATGAGGGCGCAGACAACAGCTGCGAAAGACCGAAGCGGGAGCTTTTGAACAGGAGGAACCGACCGGGGCGTTACCCGGAGAGGGCGTTCCCGGAGAGGTGAGTGGATATGGCACAGGAAAAGCGTGATTATTACGAAGTGCTGGGGGTATCCAAGGGCGCAAGCGATGCCGAGATCAAAAAGGCATACCGCAAGCTTGCCATGAAGTACCACCCGGACTATAACCCCGGCGATAAGGACGCCGAGGCAAAGTTCAAGGAGATCAACGAGGCAAACGAGGTGCTTTCGGACCCGAAGAAGCGCCAGCTGTACGACCAGTACGGCTTTGCCGGTGTTGACCCCACTTATGCAGCACAGAACGGCGGCGGCCCCGGCGGCTTTGGCGGTTTTGGCGGCGACGGTGTGGACTTGGGCGACATTTTTGGCGATATCTTCGGCGGTGGCTTTGGCGGCTTCGGCGGCTCGTCCCGTCAGGCAAACCCCAACGCCCCCCGCAAGGGGCAGGACATCCGGGTGCGCATCACCCTGAGTTTTGACGAGGCCGTGCACGGCTGCAAGAAGAACATCACCATCACCCGCCAGCAGGAGTGTACTGAGTGCCACGGCTCCGGCTGTGCCGCCGGTACCAGCCCCGAGACCTGCCCGGACTGCGGCGGACGCGGCTTTGTCATCCGCCAGCAGCGCACCCCCTTTGGCGTGATGCAGACCCAGCAGCCCTGCTCCCGCTGCGGCGGCAAGGGCAAGCTGGTAAAGAACCCCTGCAAGGTCTGCCACGGCAGCGGCAAGGTGGCTACCAAAAAGACGCTGGAGGTGTCCATCCCCATGGGCATCGACGACGACCAGAGCTTTGCACTGCGCGGCATGGGCGATGCCGGTACCAACGGCGGTCCCGCCGGTGACGTCATCGTCATGGTCACCGTGCGCCCCAGCGAGGTGTTCCAGCGCGACGGCTACGATGTGTGGGTCACCGTGCCCATCACTTACAGTCAGGCGGTGCTGGGCGACAGCGTCACCGTGCCCTCCATTGACGGCAAGGTGGAGTACACCGTGCCCGAGGGCACCCAGAGCGGCACCACCTTCCGCCTGCGCGGCAAGGGCATCCAGTACCTGAACGGCCGCGGCCGCGGCGATATGTACGTCAAGTGCGAGGTGGAGATCCCCAAAAAGCTGAACAAGGCGCAGCGCGATGCCCTGAAGAAATTTGAGGGCACTTTGAAGGAAGAAAACTACGAAAAGCGTAAGGGCTTCTTCAAAAAGCTGAAGGATATGTTCAACGCATAAGGTATGAAATCCCCTGAGCTGCCGGAAACAGCAGTTCAGGGGATTTTTGTTTTTTGCTGCAAATTTTACGTTGAATTTTACAACAAGATGCGTTATACTAAAACTGAAAGGAGTGGATAATATGCCGAATATTAAACCAATCTCTGATTTGCGAAATTATAACGAGGTATTGCGGGATGTGGAGGAAGGCTCGCCGGTCTTTCTGACCAAGAACGGCCGCGGAAAATATGCCATTGTGGAACTGCGTGATTATGAGAAAGCACAGGCAACGATCCGTCTGATGAGTGAGATCGCAAAAGGTCGCCGCTCCGGGGAAGAGAAAGGCTGTCTGACCGGTGAAGAAATGAGGGCGCATTTCCGTGCAAGAGCAAATGAAAAATAAGATCTTATACACAGACGAGGCACGCTGTGATTTGGATTCGATCTGGGATTATATTGCACTTGATCTGCAAAATCAGCAGGCGGCGGAAAGACTTGTCAATAAAATCATGGACAGAGTAGATCAGCTGGAAGATTTTGCGGAGAGCGGAATGCTGCTTTCATCCATATCGGAAGTAATAGGAGAAGAGCGGTTCCTTGTATGCGAGAACTATTTGATTTTTTACCATACCGGAAAATCGGTGGTCACGGTCGACCGAGTACTCTATGGCCGCAGGGACTATCTGAGTGTGCTGTTTGACAGAACAGGTGAAGAACCTTTGGAAGAAGATCCTTTGCCGGAAGAATAAGTACAAAAACAGCGGAGGCGCTGCCCTTTCGGGCAGCGCCTCCGCCTGCTTTGTTCTTTGGTGTACTCCGAGCCGGTCTTATGAGATAAGATGGATCAGAGCAGGATGACTGCTGCGTTGATGACCAGACCGACACCAGAAGCGGTTGAAGTGACGAACCATGCAGCGCAGGCGAGGTCGCGGATGGTGTTGGCAGTGCTCTTCTCCATATCAGTAGCCAGAGCATCCAGACCCTTCTCCATCCAAGTGTTGGGGTTCTTACGGCGGTAGTCGCGGACAGCGGTCACGCCTTTGAACCAGCCGTACGGAGGAATCAGCCAGCACAGCAGAGCCTCAGACATGGTAGCATTGGCGCCGCCTTCGGTGTAGGTCATTTCCTCAGTGGACAGTACATTGTAGTACGCGGGCATCATCATTTTTTCCATAATAACACTCCTTTTGAAACAAAGCTATCCAAAACGGTGCATCCAAAAACGCACCGTTTTATCTGATTAAAAAGGTCAGCGCACGATCAGCAGAACGGCGCTCAGGGGAGCCAGCGCCACCACCATGGTGGTGGAAACGGCATCCCGCACAAAATTGCCGGCGGATTTGCTCATATCGGCGGCAAGGGCATCGGTGGCGCGGCCCATCACGGTAAAGAAGTTGCCGTCCTTGTTGCCGTCCTGCTGCAACCATGTGCGTGCCTGCTTGATGCCCCAGATGTAGCTGGAGACCAGCACCACAGCACCTACGACCGTTGCGGCAGTAGTGGCGAGACTGGCAGCATCATCCACTGCGCCGCCGCCGGTGGTATAGGTCATTTCTTCGTTGGAAAGTACCGCATAATCTGCGGGATAATTCATCTTTTTCATCATCAATACTCCTTTGTCAAAGGGAAATGCCGCATTGCATCCCGATCCCCCGGCGTCTATACCCAAAGGCTGATAGAGCATTGTTCTCTATATGGCCATTCTACAACAGTGGTCGGATTTTATCAAGGGGTTTTGGCACATCTGTGCAAAAACTGGCGGGACGCATGAAATTGCGGCTATAAATTTGTGAAAATAGACTGCAATAATTTAGGCTTTTGGCTGTTTACCCCTGTACTCCGGCGCGGTAGAGGTAGGGGTCGCTCTTGAAGCTGTCAAAGTTGTACAGCACAAGGATCTGGTCGTAGCCGTTGTCGGCGATCAGCTTGTCCAAGCCGTAGTTGTAGTTGCGGAAGTCCACCACATCGATGTCGGCGTAGTTGGCGGTCAGGTAGGGTACAAAGCAGTTGGCGTAGCTGTCCTTGATGACAAGGATGCGCCCACTGCCGTTGCCCTGCACCCGGCTTAAACCGTTGTTGCCGTGCAGGAACATGGCGTATTTATCATAAACGGAGAGCTTATCTGTGTCGTACAGGCCGGTGGTCTGCCCCTCGGTGGGCTGACCTGCCGCCGTCACGTTCCATACCGTCAGGGTGTTGGCAAGGTCGTAGTAGGTGATCATGTCCGGCACGGCGTTCCATGTGCGCGCCTTGGCGTAGTGGGTGCCGTAAAAGCCGTCGGCAGTCAGCGCAGTGTGGGCGGCGGTGTCAAAGGGGGTAAGGCCAAGGGTCTGGCACAGCTGGCTGTAAGCGTAGTAGGCACCAAGGCTCGTCCAGTGGTGGTCGGTGCGGTAATAAATATACTCGCTCTTGTGGGCGGTAAGGGTGGGGCGCACGTCCACAAAGCTGCCGCCGGCCGCCTGCACCGCAGCGGAAAGCTGGTCAAGGTAGCCGTCCTCGTCCAGCAGAGGGGCGTTTGCGGGCACGTTCTCTTTATAGATATCGCTGGCAGCGGGTGCCACCAGTACATTCACCTTGCCCGGGTAGCGCTGGCACAGGCTGGTGAGCGCTGCGGTGTTTTTGGGCAGGGTGCGCTCCTCGCTGGAAAGCAGCCCGTAAGTGCGGGGGAACATCATGTGCTCCTTGCCCAGCAGGATGCCGCCGTTCTGCTGCTTTTGCAGCAGGGTGGTCTCCACCACGCTCTGCAGGCTGATCCACTGGTCGCGCCCCGCCACCTGATCCTTGACGTATTTGGTGTAGGCGGTAAAGTAGCTGTTCAGCCCCTTGGCGGTGAACTGGGTCAGCGCCGGGCGCTGGCTCAGGGTAGTGTTCTCCAGCTCGCTGTAACTGCGGTCCGGGGTGACCATATCCAGCGCGAACAGCCCGATGAAAAACAGGATGAACACCACCAGCACCGGATAGTGCAAAAGGGAGGAGGTCTTTTTCTCGTGTTTGGACATCTTCCCGCCTCCTTAAAAGTTAAAGTACAGGAACGGGCTGTTGGTGCTGCCCACCACATAGGCGGTGGAGACCACCAGCAGCGTCAGGATGGCGGCGCAGCGGGTGACCACGTTCTTGCGCAGCACATCCCACAGCTTTTCGATCAGCGGGGTGCAGCACACCACGCTTACCGCCAGCAGCACGCCGTAATTCCGCAGGAAATACAGCGGCGACACCCCGCCGGAGGGGATAAAGAGCTTCTGGAACAGCAGCCCGAAGGACACGCCAGTGTCGTTGCCCACGAACATCGCCCAGCCCACCACCACGAGGAACAGGGTGTAGAAATGCGGCCATACCCTGCCTTTTTTCAGGTAGGGCAGCAAAAACAGCTTTTCAGCCGCCAGCAGCACAAAGTAGTAAAGACCCCAGCAGATAAAGTTCCAGTTCGCGCCGTGCCAGATGCCGGTGAGCAGCTCCACGATGAACAGGTTCAGGATCTGCCGCTTGAGCCCCTTGCGGTTGCCGCCCAGCGGGATATACACATACTCCCGGAACCAGCCGGACAGGGTCATGTGCCAGCGCCGCCAGAACTCAGTGATGGAAGCGGAGATATAGGGATAGTTGAAGTTTGCGGGGAAGTCGAAGCCCAGCATCTTGCCCATGCCGATGCCCATGAGGGAGTAGCCGGAGAAATCGAAGTACAGCTGTAAGCTGTATGCGATGATGCCCAGCCACACCAGCGGGGTGGAAGCGTTTGCCAGACCCACAAAGGTGGTGGAGGGGCTGTCGGCTACCCCGATAATGTCTGTCCACAGCGCGCCCACGGCGTCCGCCAGCAGCACCTTTTTGGCAAGACCGAAGGTGAACAGGGTCATGCCCTCTTCAATCTGCTTTAAATTATAGCGGTGCTTGTAGACGTGCAGCTGGTCGGAGACGTCCCGGTACTTGACGATGGGCCCCGCGATGAGCTGCGGGAACATGACCACATAAGCGCCGAAATCGACGATGTTGCGCTCGGCTTTTACATCCCGGCGGTAGACGTCGATGGAGTAGGAAAGGGTCTGGAAGGTGTAGAAGCTGATGCCCAGCGGCAGGGTGCCGATGCCTTGAATTTCGGCAAAAGCGGTGCCCAGCAGGGCGTTGGCGCTGCGCAGCACAAAGTTTGCGTACTTGAAGTAGAACAGCATCCCTAAGCTGCCAATGAGCGCCACCAGCAGAAAGAAGCGGCGCAGCGCGGGCTTTGCATCAAAATGTTCGATGGCAAGGCCGCTGAGATAGTTGATGAGGATAAGCGCCACCATGACCGGGAAAAAGCGCACCTCGCCCCAGCAGTAGAACACCAGACTGCACAAAAACAGCACGGTGTTTTTCAGTTTTGCGGGGGCAAGATAGTACAGCGCCAGCGTGATGGGCAGAAAACGAAACAGGAAGATGATGGTGCTGAAAACCAAGGGGTCAGCCTCCTTTTTTACACGGAATTACAGACTCAGCCTTCCCCCGGCCGGGGGAAGGTGGCATGACGGATGCGGGCGCAGCTTCAGCAGAAATCCCCCTCATCAGGGGCTTTCTACTGAAAAAAGCCGATGCCGCAGATGGCACCGGCTCAGAAGATCAGATTCAGCTGTTCAGGGCGCTGTCCACAGCACTGTTCAGGTCTGCGGTGCACTCGTTGGAGGCGATCACCATGACCACACGGTCACCCTTGGAGGAGATGATGGCGTTTTCCACGTTGCTCTGTGCCTGTGCAAACTCGGCGTAGTTGCCGTAGAAGGCCACCTGATCCTGCTTGTAGCTCTCCAGCGCAGTCACCACGTCCTGTGCCTTGCCGGAAGCGGCTTCCACCACCAGCACAAGGCCGGCATCGCCGTTGTCGTTGCTCTTCACGCCCTTGTAGGCGGCTACGTCCTCCGCCTTCAGGCCGAAGTCGTACTCGATGTTCATGGCAGAGATCTCGAACTGGTTGGAGATGGGGTTGGCAGCCAGCAGGGTCTCCACGGCGCTGTCCAGATCGGCGGTGCCGTTTTCAGAGGTATCCGCCGCCGGAGAAGCTGCATCGGAGACCGGTGCAGAGGCGGAGGCGCTGGACACGGAGGACGGCGCGGAGGAAGCGCTGCCGCCGCAGCCGGTCAGGGCAACAGCCAGCACGGCGCTGACGGCGATCACAGAGAGTTTTGTGCGGTTTATCATAAAATATTCCTTCTTTTGTTGAATTCATTTGTCACAGCCCGGGGCGGTATCGCGCGCCGGGGCAGACTATATTTATCTTACCATAACAGCAGGTAAATTGCAACGCACCCCACAGGGTTTTCCGGCAGTTTTCATCGGATTTTAACCGGTCACGGTCTCCCCGGCGGCAATGCGCTGCAAAACGGCTACTGCGTCCTCCAGACACAGGCCGCTCTGGTTGAGCAGGGCGGCGTTTTCCGGGCCCACATAGCGCCAGTGCCACGGCTCGTAGGTGATGCCGGTCACGCTTTCCGCCTCCTTGGGGTAGCGCAGGATAAAGCCATACTGCTCCGCGTTCTCGCACAGCCAGCGGAAGGCGGCGGTGTCGGCAAAGCCGGTGTCAAGGGTGGTGTGCTCCGGGCTGTTCAGGTCGGCGGCAAGGCCGCAGTTGTGCTCCGAGCAGCCCGGCGGGTTCACGATGGCAGCCGCCTTTTCCCGGGCGGCGGCTTCACTCAGACCCTTATCACGGTAGTACTGGGTCTTGTTGTCGTACAGCTTTTTCTGGTAGCTGACGCTGCGGTAGCCGCTCTGCATCCGCACATCCACGCCGTCCCTGGCGGCAGCGGCCTGCATGGAGAGAAAGGCCTCGGCGGCTTCGGTCTGCAAGGTTTTGTTGATGGCGGTAGCCGAGCCGCATTCCTTGGTCTCGACAGGGTAGTCCTCCGGCATCTTGTGGGTGCGGTTGACAAGGATCATGCGGGGGTCGTCCAGCAGCGCCTGCGCCTGTGCGGCGGTAAGGGGGCTCTGCTGCGCACCGTTCTCGGCGGGCTGCGCAAGGCTCTCGGCAGGCAGCTCCGGCAGCTGCGGCACCGCAGCCTTGCGGGTGCAGGCGTAGGCGGTGCCGCCTACCACAAAGCAGGCCAGCGCCGTCAGGCAGAGCAGACGGCGGGCGTGATGTTTATGGTGATGGGAAGAACGCATAGAACCTACCTTCTTTCACAAAAAAGGATAAGCACCCGCCGCCCCGGGCAGACTATCCGCAAAAGGGGGCGCGGGAAGATGAAGATGACAGCGCAGGAATACGCACGCCGGGTGCAAAAGGCCGGGCCGCACTCGCCGCTTTTGGCAGACTGCCTGTGGGCGTTCTGCGTGGGCGGCGGCATCTGCCTGCTGGGTGAGGGGCTGCGGCAGCTGTTTCTACGGCAGGGCGCGGACGCCGAAGCGGCGGGAACCCTGACCAGCTGCACTTTGATCTTGCTCTCGGCGGTGCTGACCACGCTGGGCTGGTACCAGAAGCTGGCGGCAAAGGCCGGGGCGGGGTCGCTGGTACCCATCACCGGCTTTGCCAACGCGGTGGTCAGTGCAGCCATCGAGTTCAAGGCCGAGGGACGGGTGACGGGCACGGGCGCCAAGATGTTCCTCATCGCCGGGCCGGTCATCGTGTACGGCACGCTGGCGGCGGTGGTGTACGGCGCGGTGCTCTGGCTGCTAGGGGCCTCTGCTTTATAATACGGAACAGCCCCGCCGGATATTGCAGCGCCGCAGCACCAGTATAGCACGTGCCGGGGCATTTTTTGTAGAAAAAAGGAGAAAATTTTATGACAGAGCGCCGGGGCGATACCCTGTTGTTCCATACCTCGCCGGTCATCGCCGCACAGGCAGCGGTGGGCGGCAAAAAAGAGAGCGATGGTCCGCTGGCGGCGGGCTTTGACGAACTGACCACCGACAACCGACTGGGACAGTGCAGCTGGGAGGCCGCCGAAAAGCAGCTGCAGCTGCGGGCGGCACGGCGCTGCCTGCAAAAAGCGGCTCTGCCCGCCGAGCGGGTGGACCTTGCGCTGGCGGGGGACTTGCAGGCGCAGTGCACCGCCTCCGGCTACGCGCTGCGGGAGCTGGGCGTGCCCTTTGCGGGGCTGTTCGGGGCGTGCAGCACCATGGCCGAGGCGCTGGCGCTGGGCGCGGCGCTGTGCAGCAGCGGGGCGGCGCAGAACCTGCTGGCCATGACCTCCAGCCATTTCTGCGCGGCAGAGCGTCAGTTCCGCACCCCGCTGAGCTACGGCGCGGTGCGCACTCCTACCGCGCAGTGGACAGCCACCGCCGCCGGGTGCTGCCTGCTGCGTCCGGCAGGGCAGGGGGTTGGCATTGCCGCCGCAACCCTTGGCCGGGTGCAGGATTATAACATCAAGGATATCAACAACATGGGTGCAGCCATGGCACCGGCAGCAGCTGCCACCCTGCTGCACTATCTTGCCGATACCCATGCAGAACTGCGGGATTTTGACTGCATCTACACCGGCGACCTTGGGCTGGTGGGCAGTCAGATGCTGCGGGAGCTGTTGGCAGCAGAGGGTCTGCTGCTGAAAAACCACGCGGACTGCGGCTGCCTGCTTTACGATGCCGGGGAGCAGCGGGTAAAAAGCGGCGGCTCGGGCGCGGGCTGCTGCGCCGCCGTGCTCTGCGCGCATATCCTGCCAAAGTTATTGCGCCGCGGCAGCCGCCGGGTGCTGTTCCTCGCCACTGGGGCGCTGATGAGCCAGACCACCTTTTTGCAGAAGGAGAGCATCCCGGCGGTGGCACATTTGGTAGAGCTGACCGCGCCGGAAAAGGAGAGCTGAAATGAACTATCTGTGGGCATTTTTAATGGGCGGTGTCCTCTGCGCGGTGGGGCAGCTGTTCATCGACCTGACAAAGCTGACCCCGGCACGCATCCTGACCGGCTATGTGGTGGCGGGAGTGGTGCTCTCGGCGGTGGGGCTGTATGCGCCGCTGGCAGAGTTTGCCGGTGCGGGGGCGAGCGTGCCCCTGCTGGGCTTCGGGCATCTGCTGGCAAAGGGGGTGCGCACCGCCGTGGCGGAAAAGGGTGCCATCGGAATCCTGACCGGCGGGCTGACCGCTGCTTCTGCGGGCATCACCGCAAGCCTTGTCTGCGGTGTGGTGTGCAGCCTTGTGGGCAAAAGCCACGACCAGAACTGATGTTTTGTCTGCGCTGCTTCGCCACATTTTGCGTCCGGCGGCTGGTAAACTGGGGGCAAAACGGAGGTGAGGCGCATGAAACGCAGCGGACAGACCGTATTGTGGGAGCTGTGGGCGGCGCTGTGCCTGTGCACGGCGCTGGTGCTGCCGCCGGCAGTCGTGCCCGCCGCGTGGGCGGTGTGGTGGGTGGTGGTGCCGCCGCAGCCGTTGCCGCCGGAGCAGCTGCTGGAACCGGTGCAGCGGCAGAGCCTTGCCGCACTGTGCGGGACATAACAGCGGAAAAAACAAAAACCCCTGTGCCGGTTACCCGGTACAGAGGTTTTGTTCGTCAATCAAACTGCGCGATCAAGCGTTCTTGTTAGCACGCTTTGCCATACGGCTGATCTTGCGGCTGGCGGTGTTCTTCTTGATGACACCCTTAGCGCGAGCCTTGTCGATC
>OHCB01000583.1_pt1 | contig 13322 bp, 7 predicted proteins | sample 1577501 | NCBI WGS metagenome assembly OHCB01 (sample SAMEA3879582, study PRJEB24766) | human gut metagenome | biome: human-associated habitat; feature: feces | place: USA | collected 1985/1987
ATTGATATCATTTTTGAAGAGGATGATGAGAACGATTATCTTACATATAACGTTACAGGCAGGACAACGGTTGACGCACTCCTTTCGAATACGGTAAATGCTGAGAAGATATTGGGGATAATCAGAGGGGTAGCTTCTGGTATAGTTAATTTACGTGATCTTGGAATACCGGCATCATATGTGGTTCTTCACAAGGAGTTTACATATGTTAATCCGGTTACATACGATGTTGGAATGTTATGTGTTCCAGTTGAGTCAGAAGCCAATATCAATGCCGAATTCAGGATGTTCGCAAAGGACTTGCTGACGAGCGTTATTTATGATGACAGTGAGGATTGCAACTATGTGGCAAAGCTTCTCAATCTGTTGAATGCGGATAAGTTCACAGTGAGAAACTTCTATGCACAGCTCACAGAGCTTATGGAGTCTGCAGGAATGCAGGTGGAGGAGAACTTCGTTGATATAGGCTCAGATATGTCGGTTTCACAGTCTTCAGTTGACACGGCGGCATCTGATACAAGTATGGATGATCTGCCTGAGTTTGAGGACGTGTCATTTGGCGATGATGAGGAAGACGAGCTTGATGAGGTAGAGGAGATCAGTGACGAGGCGGCCGCAGCGAATGCGATATTCAAGGATCTTGATCTTGATTCGGATGAGACGAAGAAAGAGAATGTATCAAGCGAGATAGATATGTCGGTATTTGATGACAGCGTTCTTGAGGAGCTCGAGTTAGATGAGAGCCTTGATGAGGAAGAAGAGGATGACGAGGAGGGCATGACAGAGGCTCTCACATCAGATATGGCAGTACATGAGCCATCAGGACTTACAGAGGTTGCAAAGGCTGCCGATGGAGTTACGGAGGTTGAGCTTGACAAGAAGGATGAGCAGAAGCCGGTTCTGATATCTACGGACGAGCTTATGGATAATCCACCTGTTGTTAAGAATATCAAGATCAACCGTGCGAAGATCATACAGAAGGCGGTTGCTGAGACAGAGGAAGCTCAGATAGATAACCCTACAGAACAGATAGTTGCACCACAGTTCATGGACGGTGACCAGCCGGAGCCTGAGACGAATATGGATCCGGTGAAGGAGAAGGCAGAGGAGCCTGAGCAGAAGGGCACAGGAAGCACTGTTGAGCTGACCGGAGGAATGAACGTAGTTAAGGATACCGAACCTGAGAAGGCAGCGGTTAACAGGAACGCTCCAAAGGCTATGCCATATATAGTCCGTGTCAACACAGGCGAGCGAGTTATGGTAAACAAGGCTGTGTTCAAGATAGGAAAGGCGGCAAGAGGTGTTGATTACCATGTCGGTGGTAATGGGGCCATCAGCAAGGTACATGTCATCATCTACCAGAGAGAGGATGGATGTTATCTGAAGGATAACAAGGCGACAAATGGCACATATCTCAACGGAGCACGCCTGGATGAGAATGCAGAGCAGAAGCTTTCAAACGATGCCATGATAAGCATCGGTGGAGAGGACTTTATCTTCAAATTAAGTTAATATACACCACCCACGATGTGGGACAAGAGCAGGTAGCAATACCTGCTTTTGGTGTTTGAATGAAGGAATAATTTTTGACGGAAAATATGCGGATTTAGACGAAAGGGATTGAAAAAATGAACAGAGAAAAGGTTGTTGTAGTTCCGGCGGGGGAAACTTACAGAGTGAGTTACAGTCTGGATATCAGTGATGTGATAGATGCTAAAGTGTATGATATGAGCAGAAGCGGATCTATGCCTGAGATGGCACCGTGTGACATGCAGGAGAATGCCGGAGTCAGGGTGTTCAATTATCAGATCGATGACAAGAAGCCTCTTGCGGAGATACTGAGACAGGAGATGAACAAGAAGGAGATACTCACACTTCTGTACAACATTCTGCATGCACTGGAGATGTTTGGTAAGAATATGGTTTCGCTCAGCTATGTTGCAAGGGACGAGCAGTGTGTATTTGTATCGCCTGAGACATACGATGTCTGCTTTATTGTCGCTCCGGTACAGAAGGAAGTGACAGATCTCAATGAGGTCAGAGCATTTGTGAAGTCGGTGATAGTTGATGCGAGATACTCAGAGAATGACAATGACAATTACGTAGCACGCCTTATAAACTGTGCGAATATGAGAGGTACATTTTCAAACTCGGACATGAAGAACGAGGTTAAGGCGATGCTTGCAGAAGCAGGCATAGACGCTGCTGAGATAGACAGAATGAAGGAGCTTTCCACAAATACTCCAAAGGGTGGCAACAGCCACATACTTCGAGGTGAGTCACCTAAGGTGAGCAGACTCGAGGTTATGAGAAATAATGCGAGAATGAATGGATATGCACAGCCGATGGGACCAAACGGCCAGATGCCAAACGGAATGCCATCGATGGGCATGCCACCGATGGGACCGAACGGCCCGATGGGATCAAATGGTCAGATGCCGAATGGCCAGGTTCCGAACGGAATGCCACCGATGGGCATGCCGCCAATGGGACCGAATGGCCCAATACCAAACGGTCCAATGGGATCAAATGGAATGCCACCGGTAGGCGTGCCGCCGATGGAGGAGCCGGTTAAGCCTGAGATGGCTGGAGCACAGCCGCAGGGGGATAAACCGGAGAATGTTGAGACGGTTGAAGCAGAAGCACAGGATGCCAAGCCGGAGATTGTAGAGCCTCCTGTTGAGGCAGAGCCGCAGGATGTCAAGCCAGAGGCAGTAGAGCCGGCTGAGACAGAAGCACAGGATGTCAAGCCTGAGCCAGCAGAGCCGGTTGAAACACAGCCACAGGAGATAAAGCCAATACCTCCAATGCAGGGCAACCCATTTGGAGGAAGACCGATTCCGCCAATGCCACCAATGCCACAGGCACACCAGATGCCAGAGATGCCGCAGAACCCACAGATGCAGCCGGTACCGCCAATGCCACAGATGCAGCCGGTACCACCAATGCCACAGACACCGCCGATGCCACAGGCACAGCCAGTGCAGGGCAATCCATTTGATGGAGCACCGGCACCATATTTCCTTAGGGTGAAGACGGGCGAGAGAATAAGCTTGGACAAGGCAGAGTTCAAGATCGGACATAAGGCAAGACTTGTGGACTATGCGATTACTGACAATTCAGCTATAAGCAGAGTTCATTGTGTCATCACCAAGAGAAATGGCGTGTGCTTCATCAGCGATAACAAGTCTACAAATGGTACATTTGTGAACGGAGAGGAATTGAAGGCGGGCGAAGAAAAGTTCCTGACGAACAATGCGATCGTTATACTCGGGGACGAGGAGCTTGTCTATCACATTAGATAGAATATCCGCAACGAGAGTTGAGACATAAATATTGGGAGGAATGTATATGGGGTTTAGCGCAGTATACAATACAGACGTAGGAATAAAGAAAAAGACAAATCAGGATTCGCTGGCGATCAAGATAGCGGATACTCCAAATGGACAGGTCGTGTTCTCCCTCGTATGTGATGGCATGGGAGGTCTGGCAAAGGGAGAGGTTGCCAGCAAGGAAGTCATAACAGCTTTCTGCAATTGGTTTGACACACAGTTTGTTGAGATGGTTGACAACAACAGCTTTAGTGAAGAGCTGCTGAGATACCAGTGGATAAGACTTGCCGTGGAGCAGAATGAGAAGATCAAGGCGTATGGCGAGCAGAATGGATTTATGCTTGGTACGACCATTTCTGCGATCCTCATATACAGAGAAATGTACTACATTCTCCATGTTGGAGACAGCCGAGTGTATGAGATCACTTCAGGGATAAGGCAGCTCACCGCAGATCAGACGCTTGTTGCAAGGGAGATCGCAGCGGGAAGACTTACACCGGAGCAGGCGGAGACGGACAGCAGACGAAGCGTGCTTCTCCAGTGTATCGGAGCTTCACCTGTGGTGGAACCGGATTTCGTAGTTGGGCAGGCAGCTCCCGGAGCGCATTACATGCTGTGTTCTGATGGATTCAGACATAAGATAACGCCTCAGGAGATGATAGAGAGACTTGGCCCGGGAACATGCGTCGACGAGGCGAAGATGAAGGAGGGCTGTGAGTTCCTCACAGAGCTTGTGAAGTACAGAAAAGAAACGGATAATGTAACAGTAGTGCTTATTAAATCGGAGTAATGGGGATCGATATATGACAGAGTTAGGAACGGTATTAGACGGAAAATACGAAATACTTAAAAAAGTTGGCCAGGGTGGTATGTCAATAGTTTATCTTGCCATGGATAACCGACTTAATAAACAGTGGGCTGTAAAGGAGATCAAGAATGACGGCTCCAAGAGTACAGCCACACTCTTAAAGGGATTGGAGCGAGAAGCAAATATCCTCAAGGATGTGGATCATCCGGTACTGCCACGAATCGTTGATATCATCAATGAGAATGGCACGATCTACGTTGTCATGGACTTCGTAGAAGGACGTCCACTCAGCGATGTGCTCAAGGCGGAGGGAGCACAGCCACAGGAAAAGGTAATCGAATGGGGCAGGGCGCTTGCCAGTGCACTTGACTACCTGCATTCCATGAATCCGCCGATCATATACAGAGATATGAAGCCTTCAAATGTCATGCTGAAGCCGGATGGCTCGGTAAAGCTTATCGACTTTGGAACGGCTAAGGAATACATAGTGGAGAACAATGCGGATACCACGGCTCTTGGAACAAGAGGCTATGCGGCACCGGAGCAGTTCGGTGATGCGCAGGGACATGGAATCTACAACACGGATGCAAGAACAGATATTTACAATCTGGGAGCAACGCTCTATCACCTTGTTACCGGCAAGAATCCATGTGAGCCTCCTTACGAGATAAAGCCTATCAGACAGTGGAATCCGATGCTCTCATCAGGATTTGAGAGAATTATACAGACGTGCTGTCAGCCGAGTCCTGAGGACAGATATCAGTCTTGTTCAGAACTGCTGTATGCGCTGGATCACTACAACGAGCTAGACGATGCATACAAGGCAAAGGCAAAGCATAAGATAGCAGCGTTCTCAGTGGTTGCGGGATTATCGATACTCTCAGCGTGCTGTGCTGTGATAGGCGGAGTAAAGAAAGGCCAGCTCAAGGATCTTGATTACAACAACAAGGTCAACGAGGCGAGGGATGCAGTCGACGAGGGCGATTACAACAAGGCATTTGAGTGCTATAAGGCGGCTGTCGACATAGACCCAACCGCATCGGATGCCTATATAGGCTATATGGAGACATATGCTTACTATTATACAGAGGACGATGGAAACACTTCGGCCAACACCGAGACGGCGGCAGAAAAGGGAATAAGACTTGCACTTAAGAACAAGGACGAGATAAAGGACGACGTAAAGTTCAAGATAGCCATGTTGTATTACGACGAGGTCAAGGACTACAGTGCGGCCAAGAAATATTTCAATATGGTCGATGAGAGCAAGGATTTCCCGGATCAGGCAAAGCAGGCAAAGTATTACGCTGCGATATGTGACAGCAAGATAAACAAGTCTGCAAGCTTTGATACGAACAAGGAAAATATATTTGCATTCCAGGATTACAACAGTGACAACATAGATGACACCAATCCTGACAAATACACCAATTACCTCAACATAGCTTACATATATCTTGGCGAGATATCCAATGATCCGGAGCTTGCGAACAGAATAGAGGTGCTGATGGATGAGGCGATGAAGAACCTGGACGACAACGCAGAGGTGCTGAACAGCCAGTTCCCGGCGGACAGAGGCGTAAAATACTACAATGGCCAGTATTCAGGAGTTATGTACTCGGTATATACAGAACTTGCCGAGAATGCGGATGATGCGGGCCAGCAGTTACATTATTACAACTCTGCGGCGAATAGTGCAGCGCTTTATCTGAACAGTCTGGATATAGAGGGCGAGAATGCGACAGAGACATCCAAGAAAGCATATTCAGAATACTCGGTGAACGAGGCTGAGACTTATATCAAGATGGCAGAGAACAGCGGCGATGACAGCTACTATGATGAGGCAGAGAGAATATATGGCAACGCTGAGACTACACTTGGAACCGATGACAACGCAGCGGTCGTGTACGTAAGCCATCTGAGTTATCTGGTCGATAGATATTCGAATAAATTTGGAAGCGATTCGGCAGCATGGAATGCCAGTGCCACAAGGGCTGTGAGGAAAGTGTACGAGAACGGTAACAAAGTTCCGGCACTTGCAAATGGTCTTAAGCAGGGATGGCAGTCGTTATCCAATGACCTGACAGTTAAGAGCATAGTAAATGGCAGTTCAAGGTCAACGAGCGAGTAAGGGAGGAGTGAAAGGTTATGGCAACAGTTTATAATGTAATGTTATATGGCGGCCTGGCACTTGCGATCGTATTCGCTATTGTGGCGGTGGTACTGTTCTTTGTGTTAAAGATACCGAAGGCGGTGGGAATTGCCACAGGCTCAACAGCCCGTAAGAAGATCGATGAGATCAAGGAGAAGGGCTATGAGAGTGTACAGGGAGGCGGTGCCTCCAAACAGGAGGCGATCAAGAACCATACATCCAGAATTTCGGTAAGGGATGTAAAGTCAACTGCAGCCGAAAAACATTCTGAGAAGGGAATGGCAAATTACGAGAAAGCGATAGCTGATCTCGGGAAAAAGAGACTGGAGGATGAAGGCGAGACTGCAACTGATATTCTCCGCGATGATGCCGAGGAGGCAACAGATATTCTGAGGGAAGACGAAGAGAATCTTGACATCAATGGCAGCAGCTTTGAGGAGGCGACAGACATCCTCAGAGAAGATGCGGATGAGGAAGCAACGGATGTACTCAGAAATGACGAGGCAGACGAGGAAGCAACGGACATACTCAGAAGTGATGAGGCGGACGAGGAAGCAACGGACATACTCAGAAGCGATGACGCAGATGAGGAAGCAACGGACGTACTTAGAAGCGATGACGCAGATGATTCCACAGCCGTTCTTCAGGGAGGACGCGCAGCGAGCTCGGTAAGAATGATAAAGAATGTAATTATAGTACATTCCGATGAAGAGATATAGGAGGAGAGGGACATGAAAAAGGTTATGCAGAATAAATCACTTTTGCATCGACTGATCGCGCTTACGATGGCGGTAGTTATGACACTCACTCTTGTGGCGATCGATTCACATTTTCATTTGTTTGCGGAGGAGGAAGATACACAGACCATAGATGTAACGGCCATTGTAAAGGGCGATAAGGCGGATATGGTGTATGGCTTCAAGGATTTTGACAAGGCAATAAAGTTCAAGATCAAGTCCGACAAAGTTGACGGAATCGACAGCAGCAAGTTGGGAGTGGCTGTTTACAAAGGAGCTACAGCGGACGATAAGATCGCTACAGCCACAGATGCAGCAGGAAAGCTTGTCACATTTGATAATGTGTATGAGCTGAAGAATGACACAGCAGTACAGAAGATAGCTATTTACTATTATACAGGTACTGATGAGAGCGGTGATTTCGAGCTGCTTGGAACCATAAAGGTTGCCGTGGATAAGCAGGCACCTACAATATCGGTTGAGGCTGATGATAACTACAATCTTCACAACAAGGTGAGCGATGGCTATTATCTCCTGAACCTCACAAGCAGTGATGCCGACAGAACATTTGTGATAGACGCCAAGGATACCACAGATGCAGCAGAGGAAAATGCCACAGGAATAGACTATGTGGAGTATTCATCAGACAATGGAAAGACCTGGAGCAAGACTGAGAGCACATCCCAGTTTGTTGCACCTGATAAGAGTGGAGCATACAAGTTCAGAGCGGTCGATGTTGCAGGAAACAAGTCAGAGGAGACCAGTGTTATCGTCAAGAAGCTCAACGAAGCTCCTGTCATAACAAGTGTTACCCCTGAGATCATACAGAAGAACGGAGTGGATTACAGATTCCCTCAGCTCAAGGTAGATGATGCTTATAAGTTCACTGTACAGGTGAAGAAGGTTACAGCCGGCAGTGATAACACTGAGATAGATGACGTGAGCCTGTACTACAAGCTTACGGGTGCAGCCTCAGCAGTGGAGTGCACAGGCAAAAAGGCTGTGTCCGGCGGATATGAATATGAATTCGAGATAAGTGCACAGTGGTTCAAGAAGGACAATGCAGACAATGCAAAGAAGCTTGTCATTTACGCCAAGGAGAACGAGTTTGGCAATAACTCAGTCGGCGCAGATGAGGATGGCGACATTGTATTTGTAAAGGAAGGAAAGCCAGAACTCACAGTTACAGGCGGTTCCACAAGCTATGTGAAATCCACAAAGCTGACAGTGAAGGCAACTGGAGAGTATTCTTACATAGACACCGTGTCATACAGCGTGGATGGCAAGAAGGAAACGATCCTTGAAAAAGGAAACAAGTTCACATACAGCAGCGATGTCCGCGTGAGCGGTGGAGATGTCAAGGATTCAACAAAGTCAGACATATATCTGGCTGATGGAGAGCACACCATCACATTTGCGGCAAATGACTTCGCCGGAATAGAGGGCAGGATAGAGACTGTAGTCAAGGTGGATAATACAGCACCTGTTGTAAAGGTTACGGACAACGCCGGAACAGACAGGACAAACAATGATCAGCAGTACACGGTCACAGACGCAAAGGAAGCTGTTCTTAATATAAAGTACAGCGATGCCACATCAGGTGTTGCATCGGCGGTCGCTTCACTCAAGAAGGCAGATGCAAATGGATCATATATATCAGTCAAGAACTGGTATTCAACATCTACAGGTGACAATGGCCTGCAGAGCGGAAAAGAGATAAGCATAGATGGTTCAGGAAGTTATGTCCTGACAGTTGTGGTAACTGACGAGGCTGGAAATAAGACAGAGACGAACACATATGTGTATGTCAATGTGGATGGCCTTTCAGGAGAGAAGTTATCTGTGAACGGTACAGATGCTGACAACGGCGCTATATTCTGGAGAAATGATGATACTCTGACTGTAGAGGGGGCAGTATCAGGCTTCCAGCTTGCAGCAGATGACGCAAAGCTGGTGATCACCAGAACATCATTTGCAGGAAAGAAGGATAAGGCAGTTGAGGTAAAGGGTACAGTTGCCGCTGCATATGACAAGAATACGGTCAACATATCCTACGAGCTTCCAGATGAGGGTGTGTACGAGATCTCACTCATGGCGAGAATACACGATCCGAACTTCAAAGAAGTACAGAGCATAAAGGTTTACTATGATAAGACTGCACCGGCAAATGTGAAGCTGGAGTGTGCAAACCAGAAATACAAATCAGGATCGACATTCTATTACAGATCAAAGAGTGACGTGAAGATCAAGGTCTCTGGTTCCGATAACGATGACAGCAATGGCAAGGTTACATATACAGTAGGCAGAAGCAGCGCAGCCGGATCACAGGACATTACAGGAAGCATTAATGTATCAGGAAATGATATAGAAAAGACACTGGATGCAAAGGCCCTTGGCATAACAGATGAAAATACAGAGTACACGATGACTGTTAAGCTGAAGGACAGAGCAGGAAACGAGAGCAAGGCCAGTCAGGAGATACACCTGATAGTTGATACCGTCAAGCCATCAGTGTCAATAGATGGAACTGCCGGCGGAAAGCTGATAAATTACTGGAATAACAGCAATGTGACCATAACAGCAAGGGGAACTGACAATTACTTCGTGGAGAAGTTCGTTGTGACAGGAACACGCGATGGCAAGAGCATAAGCAAGTATGAGCTGGATGCGGATTACACTGCAAATGCAGCAAAGTCCACAACATTCAGAGAGCCTGGACTTTATAATATCACGATCGTTGCTGTCGATGAGGTTGGCAATGAGTCGGGTAAGGCAACAACTTCATTTGTAATAGATAAGAAGAGCCCTGAGATATCAGTTGTGTCCGGTGGAAGCAGCAGATTCCTTAACAGGAGCAGAACTATTACATTTGGCATAGAAGACGATTATGGAATGGATACACAGAATGCGACGCTTAAGGTGTACTACAAGACCTACAGTGATTCAAACTGGTCAGAGACCACAGTTCCGTTCCAGACAGCAGATGGCAAGACCACTGCAGCATATAAGATGACAGCCAAGGGCGGCAAGGCAACTGTATATTATTTCACAGTTGAGGGAGCCGATAATTCCGGCAATGCACTGAAGCCGGCAGCAGACGAGGCGTTCGGTGTTCAGGAGGGCACAAGTGCTCTCAAGACAAAGAATTATTACGTCGACACCACAGAGCCACTTGTGTATGTGGACGATGATCCTGAGTACAGACTGGATAATAACAATTACTTCAAGACTTCAATATCATTCAGAGTTGGTGTGGAGGAACAGTTCAAGTCGCTTCAGAACACTATTATCACAGAGAATGATGGAAATGTAGCAGTGGATGAGAATCCGCAATACTTCTATATAAAGAGGAACGGCGGAACATGGGGCAAGAAGTACACATATGATAAGGAAGGTGAGTATGATCTCACCATGACCGTTACCGACAAGTGTGGAAATGAAGGGACAACAGGAACCCATTTCTACATAGACAAGCACAAGCCTGAGATACAGCTTGGAAATGTCAACACTATAAACAACAGCGATGTGACAGTCCCTGTAACACTTACAGATAACATGAGAGGTGGAAAGTACACCATTCATGTAGTCAGAGCAAATGAGGGTGGATCTGTTGTAGAGAACAGAGATATCAGAAAGAATGTTACCTGGGGAACAAAGGGCGATGGAGTCAGCACAGTCAGAGAGGTACTCAGCGGTGTGACATTTGACGCCCAGGGTGATTACACAGTCACCGTGTCCGCAGAGGATAAGGCGGGCAACAAGGCTGTGACCAGAACAGTGAAGTTCAGAATCGATAAGACTGCACCGGTTATATCGATTTCAGGAATGAACGACAGACAGACAACGGCGGTAAATGCAACCATCAGCATAGATGAGGCATTCTCATTTGCATATGAGAACAACAATCTTGCCGCAGATGCATTTAACGTGACAATAACTAGAAAGACGGACGGAACAGCGGCATCGAATATCGCTACGCTGGGAACAAGCAGCTTCTCAGGAAGCAATCCACATACCGCAACTTACAACTTTACAGAGGATGGCGAGTACACGATCACAGCAAATGCAAGAGATCTTGCAGGAAATGTGGCAGCCAGCCAGACCAAGACCTTCAAGGTTGACTCAAAGGCACCTGTTGTAAAGGTGAGCGCAGTGGATAAGGACAACAAGGAAGTAAAGAATTACGACCCAATAGGAAGTATGGATTCTTCCGCACCGAACTATGTTGATATGTCACTGAGCGTTCAGGAGTCATTCTTCTCGACAGATGATGTGAAGATAACCGTGAAGAAGGACAGCAAGGATGTGTCATCATCATACTTTACAAATTACAGCAATTCTTCAGAGTTCAGCACAGGAAGCCAGAGATTCTCTGAGGATGGTGTATACGAGGTGTCAATAACAGCGCAGGATGAACTGGGAAATAAGGCTGATGATTACAGCCTGGTATTCACAGTCGATAACACACCACCTGAGCTCAAGGCTACATCGACACTTGCCGGATTCATGAGCAAGAGCATTGCAAGCGATGACGGAACACTGCTTCTCAATGCATCAGATTTTGCTGATATACGAGACAAGGGCTACGAAGCACTGTGGGATGTAAGTGATACTTCAGACTTCTCGGTTGACGCCAAGATAGACGGAGTAAATCTTATCGATTTCTCAGATATGACAGACGGATATCACAAGATAACACTTACAGTAACTGACAAGGTTGGACACACGGCAACACAGGAATTTGATTATACGTATGATGGTACTGCACCACGAATCATCATAACAGGTGTTGAGGATGGAGAGACTCTCAGAGAGCCATTCAACATGACGATAGGTCTTGAGAATGAGGAAGACGAGATCACATCCATCGTTATAAATGGCAATACCATAGATCCTGCAAGCTATCAGGCAGATAACAAGTATGAGATGCAGGTAGACCAGTATGATACATACACGGTTGAGGTAACAGCCCAGGATAAGGCCGGTAATATAGCGACAACATATGACAGAGAGACAGGAGAGGTATTCACCTTCAAGCTCAGCGAAAAGATGTCACCGGTTGTGCTGATCATAATAATAATCGCAGCGATCCTGCTTCTTGCATTGCTTGCATTTATCATCATAGCTGGCAGAAGAAGAAAGAAAAACGCCGCTGCTTAATGTAGGAGAAAGTGCTATGTACAGGGCAGTTGTATTTGATATGGACGGCGTGTTGGTAGACACGGAGAAGATATACAGGAAGTGCTGGAAGGAAAACGGCATGAGCATAGGAATTCCTGAGGCACAGATGGAAAATGTATGTGACCGGGTGGCTGGAGGCAACAAGACCTCCAACGCCCGGGTATTTAAGGAAATAATGGGCGAAGATTTTGATTATCTTGCGTTCAGACAGAGAACAATGGATCTGTTCGATGAACATGTGGAAAAGTATGGAATAGACATAAAGCCACATGTCGAGGACACGCTGAGATTCTTAAAAGAACACGGCGTGAAGATAGCACTTGCAACCTCCACTGCGAGGACGAGGGCGCAGCAGAGACTTGATAGCGTTGGAATAGCCGGATACTTCGATGAAAAGGTATGCGGAGACGAGATCACCCACGGAAAGCCGGAGCCTGATATATATCTGAAGGCCTGCGGGAAGCTGGGCGTAAACCCAGACGAAGCGGTGGCCGTTGAGGACTCTGTGAATGGTATCATATCTGCCAGCCGGGCAGGGCTATGTACGGTCATGGTGGTGGATCTGATAAAACCAAATGATATCACGCGCGAGCGTGCATACAAAACCTTTTATGATATAGAAGATATATGCAGCCTGTTTGAGTAAACAGGCTGTATTTTTATTAATAAAATGAGGAGGAACATCATAATAATGTAAAGAGTAAAGAATATGGTGGTAGTATGTCTGCAAGTCAGAAATTTATGGGAGTTGTAAAGGGATTGATCCTGTCCTATCTGCTCACGATAATCATGCTGTTTATAACGGCGGTGGTCGTATACAAAGTGGGGATAAGCGATAAGGTGCTCGGTATACTGGTTGTTGTGATATACATAGTGGCCACATTTGCCGGGGGCTTTGTTACGGGCAGAAAAGTCAGGGAGAAGCGTTTCCTGTGGGGGATGGTGTATGGCCTGACTTACATATCGGTCGCATTGACCGTGTCGGTGCTGTTTACAGGTTCAGGCGACAGAGAGGGAATAGCAGTTATAACCAAGTGTATTATGTGCGTTGCAGGCGGGATGCTGGGGGCTATGCTCAGTTAAAAAAAACTTTTACTTTATATATCTTTGTG
>OHCB01000585.1_pt1 | contig 13310 bp, 9 predicted proteins | sample 1577501 | NCBI WGS metagenome assembly OHCB01 (sample SAMEA3879582, study PRJEB24766) | human gut metagenome | biome: human-associated habitat; feature: feces | place: USA | collected 1985/1987
CGTTCTGGCGGATGACGCCGCGCTCGATGCGGCCGATGGCGATGCGGCCGACGAACTCGTTGTAGTCGATGGACGACACGAGCATCTGGAACGGCGCGTCCACATCGGCCTCCGGCGCGGGGATATACTCAAGGATCGTGTCAAACAGGGGCTTTAAGTCCGTGCCGACGACGTCGGGCGAATAGGACGCCGTGCCGTTGCGCCCCGAGCAGAACAGCATCGGGGAGTCGAGCTGCTCGGGCGTCGCATCGAGGTCCATCAAAAGCTCGAGCACCTCGTCCACGACCTCGTGGATGCGCTGGTCGGGGCGGTCGATCTTGTTGATGACGACGATCACGCGGTGACCCAGCTCGAGCGCGCGGCTGAGCACGAAGCGGGTCTGGGGCATGGGGCCCTCGGCGGCGTCCACCAGCAGGATCACGCCGTTGACCATCTTCAGGATGCGCTCCACCTCGCCGCCGAAGTCGGCATGGCCCGGGGTGTCCACAATGTTGATCTTGGTGTCGCCGTACTGGATGGCGGTGTTCTTGGCCAGGATGGTGATGCCCCGCTCCCGCTCCAGGTCGTTGGAGTCCATGACCCGCTCCACCGTCTCCTGGTTCTCCCGGTACACGCCGCCCTGCTTGAGCATCTGGTCCACCAGGGTGGTCTTGCCGTGGTCCACGTGGGCGATAATGGCTACGTTTCTCAGTTTTTCGTTCTGCAAAGGTAAAACCCCTTTCTTTTGGGTATAAAACTTCATGCGTGAGCACTGCACCACGAAAATGCGCAAATGTTAGTGCATGAAGTTTTTGTGCATCATTTCCGGTTGCCCCACAGGGGCGAGGAAATGGCACATTTCTTGTTTTGCTATGCTTTTGCATAGCAAAATTCATGCACTGTGCGGCGCACCACGAAAACAGGCAAACTCTTCTGTGCATGAAGTTTTGTGCATCATTCCCGGTTGCCCCGAAGGGGCGAGGGAATGGCACATTCTATTTTTTGCTATGCTTTTGCATAGCAAATCTCTCAACCTTTACATTATATGCCCTGATTTTTTCAATTGCAAGAACTTTTTGCGAATTCCGGCGTTTTTATGGATTTTGCTTTTTCTTCGGGCCGGAATGTGTTATAGTGGTGGTGAAAAGGGGGAGAAAGCATGGATGAACAGGCGCTGCGGCGCAGAATAGCGGCCCACCGCACCACCCTGCAGCAGGCACGGGGGGAATACGCGGTGCTGGTGCCCCTGGTGGAAACGCCCCGGGGGCTGAGCCTTTTATATGAGGTGCGCCCGGCGAAGCTGCACCACCACAGCGGGGAGGTGTGCTTCCCCGGCGGGCGGATGGAGGCCGGGGAGACGCCCCGGCAGTGCGTCCTGCGGGAGACCTTCGAGGAACTGGGCCTTCCGGCGGAGGCCATTGAGATTTTCGGGGACCTGGACTTTCTGTACCTGCGGTCCGAGGGGCTGATGTATCCGGTGCTGGGCCGGGTGGACCCGGCGGCGGTGCTGCACCCCAGCCCCGACGAGGTGCAGGACACCTTCACGGCGCCCCTGTCCTGGCTGGCGGCCCATCCCCCGGCCATCTACCGCTATCCCCTGCGGCCGGAGATCGGGCCGGACTTCCCCTATGACCGGGTGGGAGCCTCCGCCGGATATCCCTGGCAGGCCGGGCGCATGGAGGTGCCGGTGTATGAGGGGCTGCCGCATCCCCTGTGGGGGCTGACGGCCCGGATCACCTGGTGGCTGCTGGAGCAGTACGGGGACATATTGACAGATATGGTATAATGTATCCTGGCTGAATATATAGAAAACGAGGAAACTGCTATGGAATTTACACAGGGCGCGCCCTTTGACAGCTTCGGCCTGTCCGAGGCCACCATGCGCGCCATAAGGAACAAGGGATATGAGATCAGCACCCCCGTCCAGGCCGGGTGCATCCCCCCCATGCTGGAGGGGAAGGACGTCATCGCCAAGGCCCCCACCGGCACCGGCAAGACCATGGCCTTCGGCATCCCCATCATCGAGCGCATCGACCCGGAAAGTGAGGAAGTCCAGGCGGTGATCCTGGCCCCCACCCGGGAGCTGGCCATGCAGATCACCGACGAAATGCGCCAGATCGCCGTGTGCCATGAGGGGGTCCGCCTGGTGTGCCTGTACGGCGGCCAGCCCATCGGCAAACAGATCAACGCCCTGAAGCGGCGGCCCCAGATCGTGGTGGCCACCCCGGGCCGCCTGTCCGACCATATGAAGCGCCGCACCGTCACCCTGGGCCAGGTGCAGACCGTGGTCCTGGACGAGGCGGACCGCATGCTGGACATGGGCTTTATCCACGATGTGACCCGGATTCTGGACAAGATCCCCCATCGGAAGAATCTGGGGATGTTCTCCGCCACCATCTCCCGGGAGGTCATGGACATCTCCTGGGTGTATCAGCGGGACCCGGAGGAGATCACCGTCCAGGCCACCCGGGAAAACAAGCCCGATATCCTGCAATACCGCATCGAGGTGCCGTCTGACAAGAAGGTGGACGCCATCGCCTCCATCATCCGCGCCCAGCAGCTGGACCGGGTCATCTGCTTCTGCAACACCAAGGGCTCCACCGAGCGGCTGACCAAGTTCCTGCAGCTGCGGGGGCTGGACGCCCAGTGTATCCACGGCGACATCCCCCAGCGCAAGCGGGAGGAGGTCATGGCCCGCTTCCGGGACGGACAGCTCCATGTGTTCGTGGCCACGGACGTGGCCAGCCGGGGCATCGACGTGGACGACGTGGACGCGGTGTTCAACTTCGAGGTGCCCGAGGAGAACGAATATTACATCCACCGCATCGGCCGCACCGGCCGGGCCAAAAGGCACGGCGTGGCCTATACCCTGCTGTCGGACTTCCCCTCCCGCATGCGGCTGGACGACATTGCCCGCAACACCCGCAGCCAGATCATCCCCGCCACCCTGGAGGAGGACGGCCGGGTGACCCCTGCGGAGCCCAAATCAAAGTAAGGAGCGTGGCCCCTATGAAACGACGGATACGGTACATGGCCCTGGTGCTGGTGCTGTGCATGCTGGCCCTGACCGGCTGCGCCCAGCCGCGGGACACCATGACCCTGCGGGTGTGCCTGGACGCCGCCCCGGCCACCCTGGACCCCGCCATGGCCTCCTCCGACGCTGAGCGCACGGTGGTGGCCCACCTGTTTGAAAATCTCATGAAGCTCTCCCGGGGGGAGGACGGCGGCATCCAGCCGGTTTACGCCGCCGCCAAATCCTACACCGTGGAGGACAACCTGGACGGCACCGAGACCTATACCTTCACCCTGCGGCAGAACGTCCGCTGGTCCGACGGGCAGACCGTCACCGCCCACGACTTTGTCTATGCCTGGCAGCGGCTGGCGGACCCGGCCACCGGCTCCCCCCATGCGGCCCTGCTGAACATGGTGGCGGGCTTTGACCAGGTGCAGGCCAAGCAGGACGGAAGCCTTCTTCAGGTGTCCGCCCCGGACGACTTCACCTTCGTGGTGAAGCTCTCCTATAAGTGCGCCTATTTCCTGACGGATGTCTGCGCCGGGACGGCCACCATGCCGGTGCGCAGCGACGCGGCGGAGCGGGAGGACTGGTCCCTGCACTCCGAGACCCTGCTGACCGACGGCCCCTATCGGGCCACCGGCTGGAACGAGACGGGCCTCACCGCCCAGGCGGCCGACGGGTACTATGACGCCCGCCGCCTGGGGCCGGACGTGCTGGAGTTCCGGTTCGAGACGGACGGCCAGACCCGGGCGGACCTGCTGTCCGGCGGCGACGTGGACTTTGCCATGAACCTGCCGGAGGGCGACACCTCCGATCCCTATCCCCAGACCACCCTGCTGCTGCTGAACCAGCGGACCGGCAGTCTGGAAAGCGAGTCCCTGCGCCGGGCCCTGGCCCTGGCCATCGACCGGAACGCGCTGACGGAGGACCAGCCTCTGGACCCCGCCCAGGGCATTGTCCCCCCGGGGCTGCGCAACACCATGGGCGGCGACTTCCGCCAGGGCAGCGGCAGTCTCATCGACAATGAGCCCGATAACTACGAGGCCCTGTGCCAGCAGGCCAGGACCCTGCTGGAGGAGGCAGGCGGCGTGAAGGCCGCCGGGCAGATCACCCTGCTGTATGACAGCACCGACGAGACGGCAGCCCAGACCGCCGCCGCTGTCCAGGACGCTTGGAAGCAGAAGCTGGGGCTCATCGCCATCCTGCGGGGGGCCACGGCCCAGGAGCTGGCGGACGCCCTGAACCAGGGCGAGTTTATGGTGGCACTGACCACCGTCACCGCCGACCGGGGCGATGCCTCGGGCCTGCTGTCCCTGTGGGAAAGCGGCAATGGGTACTTCTATTCCACCGCCTATGACATGCTGCTGCGGGCGGCGGACGCCTCCGGCCATGTGGAGGTCCGGGACGCCTATCTGGAGGACGCCGAGGCCATGCTGGTGGAGGACGGCTGGGTCATCCCCCTGTACTATGTCCACCGTCACAGCGGCCTGGCCCAGCAGCTGACGGCCCCGCTGTACGACGGCACCGGCGTGTACCGGTTCTCCGCCGTTGTGCGCCAGACGCCGCAGTAAACCACGGGATTCGGGAGGAAGCATCATGAAGGAAACCGTACTGCTTACCGGCGGAGCCGGGTTCATCGGGTCCCACATCGCGGTGGAGCTGCTGCAGCGGGACTATGACGTGGTCATCGCCGACGACCTGTCCAACAGCCGCCCGGACGTGCCGGAGCGCATCGAAAAAATCACCGGCCGGGCCCCGGTGTTCTATCGGATGGACGTGTCGGACCGGCAGGCCCTGGACCGGGTGTTCCGGGCCCATGACATCGCTGCGGCGGTGCACCTGGCCGGATACAAGGCTGTGGGCGAGTCCGTGCAGAAGCCCCTGGCCTATTACCGGAACAACCTGGACACCACCCTGGCCCTGCTGGAGGTGATGGCGGACCACGGGGTCCACCGGCTGATCTTCAGCTCCTCCGCCACGGTGTACGGCAATGCGGAGGCCCCCTGCCGGGAGGATATGCCCACCGGCGGCTGCACCAATCCCTACGCCTGGACCAAGCTGATGATCGAGCAGATCCTGCGGGACGCCGCCAAGGCGGACCCTTCTCTTGCGGCGGTGTGCCTGCGGTACTTCAACCCCGTGGGGGCCCACGAAAGCGGCCTCATCGGCGAGCTGCCCAACGGCATCCCCAACAACCTCATGCCCTATATCACCCAGACCGCCGCCGGTATCCGCCGGGAGCTGACGGTGTTCGGCAACGACTATCCCACCCCTGACGGCACCGGCGTCCGGGACTATATCCATGTGGTGGACCTGGCCCGGGGCCATGCGGCGGCTCTGGACTACTCCCGGAGCCATCCGGGCTGGGAGGCCATCAACCTGGGCACCGGACGGGGCAGCAGCGTGCTGGAGATCGTGGAGACCTTCCAGCGGGTCAACGGCGTGGCGGTGCCCCACCGCATCGGCCCCCGCCGCCCCGGGGACCTGCCCACCTGCTATGCCGCCACGGACAAGGCCGCCCGCCTGCTGCACTGGCACGCGGAAAAGGACCTGGCGGATATGTGCCGGGATTCCTGGCGCTGGCAGCAGAGCCAGCAGTGACCCCACCTGTTCCCGGGCCGGTATAGGCGCTGCCTGTACCGGCCCGCAGCGCTTTCGAAAAAGGAGAATTTTGCTATGCCCATTCGTTCCAGGGCCGCTGCTGCGGCCGTGCATATCCTGACCGCCCTGTGCGCCGCCGTGGGGGTGGTGCTGCAATGCGGCTTCTTCGGCGGAAGGCTGAACCTGGCCGCCCTGCAATACTTCACCCTGATGAGCAACATCCTGTGCGCCGTGTATTTTGCCGGAGCCGCCGTCCGCACCCTCCGCCGGGGGGACACCTGGCTGCCGGTGTGCAAGGGAGCCCTGGTGATGGCCATGGCCATCACGGGCATCACCTTCCACCTGTTCCTGGCCGCCGGGGACTTCAACATGGGCCCCACCCAGCTGATTACCAACCACCTGCTCCACACCGCCGCCCCGCTGCTGACGGTGCTGGATTGGCTGCTGTTTGACGAAAAGGGGCACTATCGCCGGTTTGAACCCTTCCTGTGGGGTATTTTCCCGGCGGCCTACTTCGTATACACCATGATCCGGGCCCGGGTCAGCAGCTTCCGGTTTTACAACGGCTCGCCGTACCCCTACCCCTTCATGGACGTGGACGCTCTGGGCTGGGGCAAGGTGCTGCTGATCTTCCTGGCCATGGCCGCAGCCTTCCTGGCCCTGGGCTATGTGCTGGTGTGGATCGACCACCGCCTGGCCCGGCGGCAGAAGCGATGACCGGCCGCGGAGACCCGGCCCGGGATATGGAGGCCGCCCGGGCCATCGCCCGGCAGGCCGCCGCCCTGGGAGGCCGGGCCTACTATGTGGGGGGCTTCGTCCGGGACCGTCTGCTGGGCCGGGAGAACACCGACGTGGACATCGAGGTCCACGGCCTGACTCCCCAACAGCTGGAGGAGATCTTAGACGGCCTGGGAGGCCGCCTGGAGATGGGGGCCAGCTTCGGGATCTACGGCCTGAAGGGCTATGGCCTGGATATCGCCATGCCCCGGCGGGAGCGGGCCATTGGCCGGGGCCACCGGGATTTCGACGTGACCGTGGACCCCTTTCTGGGCACGGAGCAGGCCGCCCGGCGGCGGGACTTCACCATCAACGCCCTGATGGAGGACGTGCTGACGGGCCGGGTGCTGGACCATTTCCGCGGCCTCCGGGACCTGCGCCGGGGCGTGCTGCGGCACGTGGATGACCGGACCTTTCCGGAGGACCCTCTGCGGGTGCTGCGGGGGGCCCAGTTTGCCGCCCGGTTCGGGTTCACCGCGGCCCCGGAGACCATCGCCCTGTGCCGGGGCATCGACCTGTCCGCCCTGCCGCCGGAGCGGGTGGAGGGGGAGCTGCGCAAAGCCCTGCTTCAGGCGGAGCGCCCCTCGCTGTTTTTCGAGACCCTGCGGGACATGGGCCAGCTGTCCCACTGGTTCCCGGAGGTGGAGGCCCTGATGGGCGTGCCCCAGGAGCCGAGATTTCACCGGGAGGGGGACGTCTGGACCCACACCATGCTGGTGCTGGACCAGGCGGCGGCTCTGCGCAGCCGGGCCCGGCAGCCCTTTCCCTTTATGCTGGCGGCCCTGTGCCATGATCTGGGCAAACCGGCCGCCACCGAGTATGTCCGGGGCCGCATCCACGCCTATGACCACGAGTCGGCGGGGGTGCCCCTGGCGGACGCCCTGGTGCGGCGCATCGTGGGGGACAAGGCGGCGGCCTATGTGCGAAACATGGTGCAGCTGCACATGAAGCCCAACGCCCTGGTGGGGGCCGACGCCTCCGTCAAGGCCAGCAACCGGATGTTTGACCGGTCCATAGAGCCAGAGGACCTGATCCTTCTGGCCTCGGCAGACGGCCGGGGCACCCATAGCCTGTGGCCCTGGGAGGATACGGAGCCCTGGCTGCGGCAGCGCCTGGCCCTGTACCGGGAGCTGATGGCCCGGCCCCAGGTCACCGGGGCGGACCTCATCGCCGCCGGTCTCACGCCGGACAGCCGCTTCCGGGAGCTGCTGGCCTATGCCCACAAGCTCCACCTGGCGGCGGTGCCCCACGACAGCGCCCTGAAGCAGACCCTGGCCTATGCCCGGAAGCTCCGCGTCACAGAAAATTAACTTGCAAAAGAACCCCTCCTGTGGCATGATAAACAAGATGTTATCATGCCGCAGGAGGGATTTTTATATGCGCATCACCGTCATCGGCTGCGGGCGCTGGGGCTCGCTGATCGCCTGGTATCTGGACCGCACCGGCCACGCCGTCACCTTGTATGGCCGCCCCGGCTCCCGGCATATGCAGCGCTTTCTTGCCGCCCGCCGCAACGACCTGCTGGAGCTGCCGGAAAGCATCCGGCTGTCCACGGACCTGTCCTGCGTCCGGCAGGCGGAGATCGTGGTGATCTCCATCGGCTCCCAGGGACTCCAGGGCCTGATGGACCAGCTGCGGCCCCTGACCCTGCGGGATAAGATCTTCGTTTTGTGCATGAAGGGCCTGGAGCAGGGAACGGGCCGCCGCCTGAGCCAGATCGCCCAGGAGAATCTGGACCCCTCCAACGCCGTGGCGGTGTGGCTGGGCCCGGGCCATGTGCAGGAGTTTTACCGGGGCATCCCCAACTGCATGGTCATCGACAGCAGCCGGGAGGACGTGAAGCGCCTGCTGGTGCGGTCCTTCTCCAGCGACCTGATCCGCTTTTACTATGGGGAGGACCTCATCGGCAACGAGGTGGGGGCCGCCGCCAAAAACGTGGTGGGCATCGCCGCCGGATTTTTAGACGGCAAGGGCCTGTCCAGCCTGAAGGGGGCCCTGATGAGCCGGGGCACCCGGGAGGTGGCCCGTCTCATCCAGGCCATGGGCGGCAGCCAGCTTTCGGCCTATGGGCTGTGCCACCTGGGGGACTATGAGGCCACGGTGTTCTCCCGGTACAGCCACAACCGGCAGTTCGGCGAGTCCTTCATCCGGGGAGAGACCTACACGGACCTGGCGGAGGGGTACTACACCGTGGAGGCCCTGGTGCTGCTGGGGGAGCGCTATGGCGTGGAGCTGCCCATCTGCCAGGCGGTGCACCGCATCCTCTACTGCGGCGCGGACCCCATGGCGGAGCTGCGCACCCTGCTGGACCGGGACCTGACCCGGGAATTCGGCGAATCCTGAACAGATGGCTTTTCCCAAAAGCCTCGCAGAGTTTGCCGCCCGCAGGCTGCAAGCTGCCCGAACCCCCTGTATCCCATGGGATACAGGGGGTTCGGCTTTATGCTTCTTCCCCGCTGAGCTTTCCGTCCTGCATATGCAGCCGGATATCGGCGGCCTCGGCCACCTTGGGATCGTGGGTCACCACGATGACGCAGCGCTCCTCCTGGTGGGCCAGCCGCTGGAGGGTCTCCACGATCATCCGCCCGTTGTCGCTGTCCAGACTGCCGGTGGGCTCGTCGGCCAGGATCACCCGGCTGCCCGCCGCCAGGGCCCGGGCGATGGCCACCCGCTGCTGCTCGCCGCCGGACAGCTGATTGGGCAGCTTCCGGAAATACGACTCCCGGATGCCCATATCCGTCAGCCGCTGCCGGGCCAGCTCCAGGGCCTTTTCCTTGTCCATTTTCTGCAGCCGCAGGGGATAGCACACGTTTTCCTCCGCCGTCAGCAGCGGAAACAGGTTGAAATCCTGATAGATCACCGACACCGTGTCCCGCCGCAGGGCGCTGCGGTCCATGAGCCGGATGGGCTGCTCGTCCAGGGTGATCTCCCCCTCCGTGGGCAGCTTCAGCCCCGCTAAAAGGCTCAGCAGCGTGGATTTGCCGCTGCCGGAGGCCCCCATGATGGTGTACAGGGTCCCGTCGTGGAAGGTATAGCTGACGCCGTCCACGGCGGTGACCCGCTGATACTTCCCGGCATAGGTATAGGTAACGTTTTGCAGCTGGATGTTCATATTTATTCCCTCCCCAGATTTGATTCCAGAAACTTTCGCCGCATGGTCAGAAGATACGCCAGGGCCGTGCCCGCCAGGTTCATCACCCAGAAGCCCGCCACCGGCCCCCAGGCCGGGGCCGTCCGGAAGGCCAGCCAGAAGCCCCCTGCGCCGATGATCACCCCCAGCAGACTGAGGATGCCGTGCTCCGTCAGGGCCCACACTAAGATGCTGCCCCGGCTCTGGCCCAGGATAAACTGCAGCTTCAGCTCCCGGCTGCGGTGGCGCAGCAGCAGGATGCTGAACACCGCCCCCACTCCGAAGGAGGCCAGCCCCAGCAGCCACGACACCAGCCCCAGCAGCCGCTGGTTCTGCTGCAATTGCTCCACGGTTTTCACCAGCACATCGTCATAAACGGCCAGGGCGAAGGGATAGGTGCGGTACAGCCGGGACCCCTCCCAGGGCACCGGGGTGCCGTCCTTGGTGGGGGCCACGAAATAGCGGCTGGCGTACCCGTCCCAGAACTCGCCGATCTTCCGGTTGTCCGCCATGGCGGCGGACAGACTGTCCAGCGTCAGACCGCCGTAGGTCTCCTCGCACAGCTGCCGCACCACCCACCAGGAGCAGTACAGCCGCCCGGACCCGCCGGTATAGGTCCCCGCCGCCAGGAAGCGGTGCTGGATATTGTCCCCCTCCACCCCGGTGAACTCCAGGGTCACATAGCCGTCCCCGTCCACCAGATGCGCCTGCTCCTCCGGCAGCAGCAGGGAGAAGCCCCGCCCCCGGAACATATCCTCGCCGAAGCCCTCCCGCCAGATGACGGTGCAGCCCGAGGAGGCCAGCAGGGAGCTGTCCGCCTTCAACCCGGTGACGCCGCTGAGGGTCAGCCGGTCCTGGTCGCCGGGGGTGGTGCAGTACACCGTGGACCGCACCTGCACATCCCGGACATAGGGGGCGAACAGGTCGTTGTCCTGGAATTTGCCGTAGGTTTTTTCCCCGTCGAACAGCCGCAGCACCCAATCCGGCAGGTTCAGCTGGTCCGACTGGGTCCCCGTGAGATTGGTGACGCTGCACCGCACCTCCAGATTGTCATAAACCTCCTCAATGCGTGCGGCCATCTGGTCCCGGGACCGCTGGAGCATACACAGGGCCAGGGAAAACGCCAGGGCCGTCAGCACCACCACCAGGCACAGGCTGGTGCGCTTGCGCATCTGCTTGAAAAAATAGGGCGTCATAGGCGGTCCTCCTTTCGCCTTTTGATTTGCTTATTCCGCCTTGCGGATACCCCGGCGGGCGGTGAGGGTGCTGACCAGGGCAATCACCGCCAATGCGATGGCCAGGGCCCCGGCACACAGGGCCACGGTCTGGCCGGTAGATACCTTCAGCGTCAGATCGGAGCCGGTCAGGGCCTGGATTTTGTCCGTAGCCCAGGACATACCGGGAATGCTGACGGCCAACGCGATCACCGTCCCCGCAGCCGCCATCAATGCCGAGGGCGTCCAGATTTGTCCCGCAATATCCCGGCGTTTTGCGCCCAGTGTCCACATGCGCAGGGCGGTTTTCCCCTCCTGCATGGGAAGCAGTACGCAGTACGCCGCTAAAACCACCGCCCACAGGGCCAGGCCCACACAGAGCACCGTCCGGGACACCCGGGTGTAGCCGTCCAGACTCTCCACGATGTCGCTGTACCCCTGGTCATAATACGTCACCGCGCCGCCCAGATCGTTTTCCTCCAGCCGGGCCTCCACCTGGTCGATGGTGCCGTTTTGCAGAATCAGGCTGGACCACACGCCATAGTTGCCGGTTACCGTCTGACAGGTGACGCTTTTCTCCGGCACGAACACGCTGTTGGGGGTAAAGCTGGTGGGGGTGGTCACCCACTCGTTGCTCTGGCGATACAGACCGATGATGGTGTATTCCGTCTCCTGCCGGAAGCCCTGGTCCGGCAGATAGCAGGAGGGCCGGGGGTTATATTCGTGTATGTAGGAATACCGCAGGTCCTGGTCGTATTCATACAGGGACAGCGGCAGAACGTCCCCCACGTTCAGGCCGTTTTCCCGGGCCAGGGACTCGGAGACCAGGCACACCGCCGCCCCGGAGTCGTACTCCGCCTGGGAGATGCTGCGGCCCTGGGTGACCATAGTGGTCCCGGCGGCGAAATCCGCCATAGCCTCTAAGTGATTCACCGCCAGCACCGGCACGCTGTGGCTGTTGACCCGGACGGACTCCATGGCCTTCTGCCAGGTGGGGGAGGAGGCGATCATCTCCTCCGCCGTGACGCCCTCCGGCAGAATGGTGAAGGAAGCCAGGTCATAATCCGTGTCATAGGCAATGACCCGCTGAACGGTCCACTCCCATTTCTGTTCCTCCACATTCCACTGCTCATCGTATAACGTCCAGGGCTGGGAGCAGTCATCAACATTGAAGGCAATGGTGTTCAGTCGCCGAAGGTCTATGGTGGACTCATTGCCGGTGACGGGGTCCTTATACAGGGGCGCATCGTCCGGCCAGGGATTTCCCTCGCCGTCCGTTATGGTGATGGCGGTGGTGCGGTCGGCATAACGGATCATGTTGTTCTCAATATCCAGGCTCCGGGGGTCCACCTCATAGCCACTGAGTCTCAGGTCCTCCGCAATGAGGCAGCGCTGCTCGAAATCCAGGTCGCGGTAATTGTGGGTAAACACCAGGATCCGCTGTCCGGCCTGCAGCGCCTTGCCCGCCGCATCCGACTCGCCGGTGATCTGCAAATAAAAATTTGCGTTCCGGCCGGTGGGGTCGTTCCAATCGCCGCTCATGGCTTGCACTCCCAGCACCTTGCCGGAGACGACCCAGTTGAAAAAAGCGCCTGTATCATACTCTCTGGGATAATAGACCCTCTCCTCCCCCACCTCCGTGATCTCGATCTCCAGGATGGCGAAGTTATAGGGGACGTCCTCATCGTTATCAATGCGGGTGTCGGAGCTGTCAACGTCCATTTGATAAAAGGTGGTCAGCGGCGTGAGCTTCGGACTGTACCCCCCGGCAAGGCCCATGGCGGCCTGACCGCGGATGATGCTCCAGCCCTTCTGGGCGGCCTCCTTCAGAAACTCGTTGGCTTCGTATGTGGGGCCAATATCCTCGTATACTATGTCGCCGCTGGACACCAGCTGCCGTTTCCCGCCGGTAACCACCGCCACGGTGGTGTAGGTCTCCTCCACCCCGGCCCGGGTCTGGACCGCCGCCCAGAACTGACCCCCGGACAGGGCCAGGATCACCCCCGCTAAGGCCAGAAGCAGTGCGCCGAAGGCCGCCTTCACCGGCCGCCGGGTCAGTTGGTGCATGGGATTCATAGAAACAGCTCCTTTCGCATCGGTCAAATGGGTGCAGGCAGGACTACTTATGATAAATCATATACGGAGTTTATCATAAGTAGCCCTGCCTGTCAAGCCTTAGTTTTCATAGAGACGGCTCATACCGCCACCGGGGCGGAGCCGATCACCCGCAGATTGCGGCACACCAGAACAGAACAGCCCTCCGGCAGCTCCAGCCGGACCGGGAACGTGTGTTCCTTCTCGGCGTCTGCGTAGCCGCAGTTATGACACCGGATGGTCATCTGCCAGTGCCGGGTCTGCAGCCGGGGGCCGTCATCCGTGTACCAGACGGCGGTGGATGCGTAATAGTCGTGGGGACAATAGACGGCGGAAGCGGGGACGATCAGGGACAGGGACATGGCCGCCGCCAGGGCCAGGCCCAGAAGGGTCTTGCTGCATTTTTTCATGGCGGGTCGCTCCTTTCGGCTCTCGTTGTGCCGGACACATAAATAGGAAAAAATAAGAATAAAAAGAATAAGAGGGTGGGCGGGGCGGC
>OHCB01000596.1_pt1 | contig 13105 bp, 9 predicted proteins | sample 1577501 | NCBI WGS metagenome assembly OHCB01 (sample SAMEA3879582, study PRJEB24766) | human gut metagenome | biome: human-associated habitat; feature: feces | place: USA | collected 1985/1987
GGGGTACCCTTGCCTGCCAGCACCAGCATATTGGCGGCCAGCTGCAGGCAGACCTCGGTCAGGTCGGCAGGGCCCTTGCCCTTGAGCACGTCCATGCTCTCCATAACCTCAAGGCTGTTGCCGATGTTGCGGCCCAGCGGGGTGTCCATATCGGTGATCATGGCGGCCACCCGGCGGCCATGGTGGGTGCCGATGGCAACCATCAGCTCAGCCAGCTCAATGCTCTGGTCCACGGTCTTCATAAAGGCACCGGTGCCGGTGGTCACATCCAGCAGGATGGCATCAGAGCCGGAGGCCAGCTTCTTGGACATGATGGAAGAGGCGATCAGCGGGATGCAGCTGACCGTGGCGGTCACATCCCGCAGGGCGTACATTTTCTTATCCGCCACGGCAATGCCCTCGCTCTGGCCAATGACCGACAGCCCGATCTTGTTCACCTGGGCAAAGAACTCCTCCTGCGAAAGGGCAGTTCTGGTGCCGGGCACGCTCTCCATTTTATCAATGGTGCCGCCGGTATGGCCCAGGCCGCGGCCGCTCATCTTGGCAATCTTTACACCGCAGGCCGCCACCACAGGGGCGATCACAAGGGTGGTCTTATCGCCCACGCCGCCGGTGGAGTGCTTATCCACCTTGATGCCGGGGATGGGAGAAAGATCGACCATCACGCCGCTGTGGGCCATCACGTCCGTCAGCTCGGCTGTTTCTTCGTTGGTCATGCCGCGCAGGTAGACCGCCATCATCCAGGCAGCCATCTGGTAATCGGCCACTTCCCCACTGACAAAGCCGTTGACAATGGCTTCCAACTCTTCCCGGGTGTGGGTACCGCCATCGCGCTTTTTCGCGATCAGATCATAAATACGCATCGCAATTCTCCTGTCTGACAGTATGACTTTCAATAAATTCCATTATAACAGACTTTTTGACAAAGGCAATCCACATTCCGTCTCCTTTGTCGGGTTTTGAACACCAAGGGCGCAGCTGCCCGGAAAAGCAGCTGCGCCCTTGGAACAAACCTCGCTCAGCGGGAACCCTTGTCGTAAGGGATACCCTCAGCCTTGGGGGCCATGCTGTTTTTGGAGGTAAAGGCCAGAATGATCATGGATGCGATGAACGGCATCATGTTATAGATGTTGCTGGACCAGTGGAGCTGCGCCAGGAAGGTGGAGTCCGCAATGTTTGCCAGACTCTTGAACACGGCAAAGAACATGGCAGCCCCAAAGATGTGGAAGGGCTTCCACTGGCCAAAGATCATAACGGCCAGGGCCAGGAAGCCTGCACCAGCCACGCCCACCTCAAAGTTCCAGGTCTGCACCGGGGGCACGATGTAAGCCATGCCGCCAATGGCACCCAGGGCACCGGAGAGCAGCACACCAGCGTAGCGCATCTTGTAGACATTGATGCCCACCGAGTCGGCTGCCTGGGGATGCTCGCCGCAGGCCCGCAGACGCAGGCCGAAGCGGGTCTTGTACAGCACCACATAGCTGATGACGAGCAGCACGATGCCCAGCGGCACAAAGATGCTCAGCTCCAGGCCGCCGATGCTGAACAGGAAGGGCTTGTTGGAATAGTTCAGCTTGGCGCTGCCGCTCTCGCTGAAGTACTTGGAGATGACCACGGCAATGGCGGTAGCCAGCAGGTTCAGTGCCGTACCGCCAATGGTCTGGTCCGCCTTCAGGTTGATAGAGGCAAAGGCCAACAGCAGGCTGTAGATCACGCCCGCCAGCGCTGCCACCAGAATGGAGATCAGCACCACAAGGAAGGGCGACAGGCTTGCAGGCAGCATGGTCAGGGTAAGCACACCGGCCACGCCGCCGATGACCATGATGCCCTCCAGTGCAATGTTGATGATGCCGGAATGTTCGCTGAACATACCGCCCAGTGCCACCAGCATCAGCACGATGCCGTACAGCAGGGTATATTTGATCAGAAGCAGCATATTACTTGCCCTCCTTTTTGGTCTTTTCTGCGGCAGGCGCAGGCTCTGCGTTCACATTGGTCTTTTCGGCATTCCGGAACAGCAGGCTCTGGATCTTGCCGCGGAACAGCATGGAGAATGCGCACAGGTAGATGATGATGCCGCTGATCAGATCCGAGATCTCAGTGGGGTAAAACTTGGTGGACAGGAAGGAGCCGCCGACCGAGATGTGGGAGATGAACAGCGCAGAGAACACGGTGCCAATGGGGTTGGAGCTTGCCAGCAGTGCCACCGAGATACCGTTGAAGCCCATGCCCGGCAGGCTGGTGGAGTTCAGCGGGTTCCACTGGGACACGTTGGACAGATAGAACAGGCCTGCGCCGAAGCCCGCCAGCGCACCGGCAATGGCCATGGAGAGGATGATGTTCTTCTTCTCGTTGATACCGGCGTAACGGGCGGCGTTCTTGTTCAGGCCAACGGCCTTGAGCTCGTAGCCGAAGGTGGTCTTGTTCAGCACCACCCAGATCAGCACGGCCACCGCTGCCGCCAAGAAGATGGCAATGGTGGTGCTGTTGGTCTGGAACAGCTTGTTCAAGCCAAAGTCCGGGATCAGGGACTGGGCAAAATCGGCATTCTTGCTCAGGTTCAAAGTACGGGTGTTGCGCACATCGTACATGGGGCCGGTGCCGTTCTGGTAGATGAGCTCATTCACCAGATACAGGCCGATCCAGTTGAACATGATGGAGGTAATGACCTCGTTGATGTTGAAGTAGGCTTTGAAAAAGCCGGGGATCGCACCCCACAGGCCGCCCAGCACGGCTGCTACCAGCAGGCAGACGAACCAAGGTAGCTTGAGCATGATGGCGCAGTACAGCGCACCGTAAGCGCCCAGCGTATACTGACCGGCTGCACCGATGTTGAACAGGCCGGTCTTGAAGGCAAAGGCCACGGACAGACCGGTCATAATCAGGGGTGCGGCATTGGCAAGCTCCTTGCCCACACCGTAGGGGGCATCGTGGAAACCGCCCTTGATGATGCGCACAAAGCCATCGCCCCATGCGTGTGCGGGGTTGATGGCTACCAGCACCAGAAAGCCCACCAGCAAACCAATCAGGATGCACAGCAGTGCAGCCAGCACGCTGGTAACAGAGCTTTGCAGGCTGCCGCTGCGGGAAAGTTTTTTCTTATTCATGTGTTACTGCTCCTCCTTTCCCTGCTTGCGGGCGCCTGCCATATACAGACCCAGCTCCTGCACGGTGGTGGTCTTGGGGTCAAACTCGCCCACGATCTCGCCCTCGTACATTACAAGGATGCGGTCAGAAAGGTTCATCACCTCGTCCAGCTCCAAGCTGACCAGCAGCACGGCCTTGCCCTTGTCGCGCTCGGCCACGATCTGGCGGTGGATGTACTCAATAGCACCCACGTCCAGACCACGGGTAGGCTGCACTGCCACCAGCAGCTTGGGGTCGCGGTCGATCTCGCGGGCAATGATGGCCTTCTGCTGGTTGCCGCCGGACATACTGCGCACGGTGGTCAGACTGCCCTGACCGCTGCGCACATCGTACTGCTTGATCAGCCGGTCGGAGTACTCGCGCACCTTATCGGCACGGATAAAGCCGCCCTTCTGGAACTCCGGCTGCCAGTAGCGCTGCAGCACAATGTTGTTTTCCAGACTGAAATCCAGCACCAGACCGTGCTTGTGGCGGTCCTCCGGGATGTGACCCATGCCGTCCTTGGAGCGCTGACGGATGCTCTCGTGGGTGATATCCTTGCCGTCCAGCGTAAGCTTGCCGCTAGACATCTTGCTCAGGCCGGTCAGGCCGTAGATGAACTCGGTCTGACCGTTGCCCTCGATGCCCGCCAGACAGACGATCTCGCCTGCGTGCACCTTGAAGGACACATCCTTCACCACGTCCTTCTTGCGCTGGTCGTTGTGGATGGTAACGTTTTCCACGTCCAGCATGGTCTCGCCGGGGTGTGCGGGCTGCTTTTCCACCTGCAGCTGCACGTCACGGCCCACCATGCGGCGGGAAAGCTCTTCCTTGGTGGTACCCTTGATATCCACCGTGCCCATATATTTGCCCTTGCGCAGCACGGTGCAGCGGTCGGCCACAGCCATGATCTCGTTCAGCTTATGGGTGATGAACAGGATGGACTTGCCCTCCTTCTTGAACCCGCGCATGATCTCCATCAGTTCGTCGATCTCCTGCGGGGTCAGCACAGCGGTGGGTTCGTCAAAGATCAGGATCTCGTTGTCGCGGTACAGCATCTTCAGGATCTCCACGCGCTGCTGCATACCAACCGAGATATCGCTGACCAGGGCGTCCGGGTCCACCCGCAGGCCGTACTTTTCGCTCAGCGCCATCACCTTTTTGCGTGCCTCGGCCTTCTGCAAAAAGCCCATCTTGTTGGGCTCCACGCCCAGAATGATGTTGTCCAGCACGCTGAAGCATTCCACCAGCTTGAAGTGCTGGTGCACCATGCCGATGCCCAGTGCGTTGGCATCGTTGGGGTTGCGGATGGCAACCTCCTTGCCGTTTTTCAGGATCTTGCCCTGTTCCGGCTGATACAGGCCGAACAGCACGCTCATCAGCGTACTTTTGCCCGCGCCGTTCTCGCCCAGAAGGGCGTGTACCTCGCCCTTGCGCAGCTGCAGGGTGATATCATCGTTTGCCTTGATACCGGGGAATTCCTTGGTAATGTGGAGCATCTCGATCACAAAATCCTCTGCCAATCTGCTCACTCTCCTTTCGTGCCGTAACGACACCTTTTCTATACTACAAACCATTATACCTGATTTTTTGCGGTTTGCACACGGCTTTTTGATTTTTTGTCAAAAAGCACAAGCAAAAGTGTTACTTTTGTGCGATCTGCATGATTTGCTCCCTGTTTCTCTTACACAGGCATACAAAAAGGGCGGGGTGCCCCTGCATGAGCACCCCGCCCCTATTACGGGAGTAATTCCGGGATAGCGATTACTGGATATAGTTGACCTTGGTGAACTCGCTGACGGTGGGCTTGGTAGCGTCGTCGGAGCTGTTGTCCACAACGAGCTCGCCGGAAGCGATCTTGCTCTTCAGGGCCTCGTACTCGTCCTTGGTGAAGGTCTTGAAGTTCCAGCTGTCATCAGCAGTGGGCAGACCAACATAGTCGCCATCCTCCAGACCGAAGTTACCGTTGGTAGCAGCGATGTTGCTCCACTCGCCGGCCTCGATGTCGCCCAGAGCGGTGCTGACAGACTCAGACAGGCCCTTCATGGCAGAGGTGATGAACGGGTTGTAAGCGTAGCCGTCCTTCTCAACGCCATTAGCACCGATGTAGTTCTGGTCAACGTCAACGCCCACAACGTAGCCGTTGTTCTTCAGAGCAGCCTCGACAGCGGAGGTGTAGATGCCGCCGCCGCAGGCAAAGACAATCTGGGTGCCGTTGGCATACCAGCCCTCCATACGGGAGGTGATGTTGGCATCGCCGTAGAACTGGCCGCCGTAGAAGTAGTTGATGTCGATGTTCTGACCCAGCTCCTGAGCAGCAGCATCAGCGCCCTGCACAAAGCCGTAGCCGTAACGGATGACAGCGGGAACAGCCATGCCGCCCAGGAAGCCCAGCTTGGTGTAGCCGTCCTTAACAACGGCGTAGCCTGCCAGATAACCTGCCTGCTCCTCCTTGAAGGTGATGCAGTAGCAGTTGGCGGGGATGCTGTCGGTGCCGATATCGCCCTGGGTCACATCGATAGCGATGAACTTGACGTCGGGGTACTGCTCAGCAGCCCATGCCAGAGAGGCACCGTACAGGTAGCCCACGCAGACGATAACGTCAGCACCGTCGTTGACAGCCTGACGGATCATGGTCTCGCGGTCCTCATCGGAAGCATCAGAATCGGGGATGTAGTACTGGCAGTTGTCGCCCATGTAGCTGGAGACAGCAGCCCAGCAAGCCTGGTTGAAGCTCTCATCATCGATCGTGCCGGTATCGCAGGTCAGAGCGACCTTAGCGATCTTCTCAGCGCCGTCTGCTGCGCCGGAAGCGGCGGCAGAGCTGGCAGCTGCGGAAGAAGCAGTGCTGGTAGAGGAAGCGGAAGAACCGCCGCAGGCGGTCAGAGCAGCGGCAGCGGCAGCAGCACCGGCCACAGCCAGAAAGTTACGACGAGAAATCTTCATAAGAAACTCTCCTTTTATTTTAAAAAATTGCGTCAAATGAATGAAATGTGCACTCTGGCACATCTACTGGCTCAAGTATAGCGGGTGGAAGTGACAGATGCAAGCAATTTCCGATTACAAATTCTTTACAAATCCCTTGTATAATTTATAAAAAAGTAATGCTTATTCACCAAATTTCCCCTGCTTGCGCTGTTTTTCGCAGAAGGACAGTTACTTTCCTTCCACGGCGCTGTTGCCCGCCACGTTGGAGGGGCCAAAGCCGAAGGGCAGCAGCTCGTCCATGCTGCGCTCAATGAAGTCCTCCGGGGTCTTTGCCATAATGACGTTCAGCTCCGGCCCGCCAAACTCGAACAGTGCCTGACGGCACACCCCGCAGGGCGAGGTGATCTGCCGGTTCACTTCGCCCCGGCGGCTGCCCACCACGGCGATATCCGTAAACGCGGTCACACCTTCCGCCACCGCCTTGAACAGAGCGGTGCGCTCGGCGCAGCTGGTGGGGGTAAAGGCGGCGTTCTCCACGTTGCAGCCGGTAAAGATGCGTCCGTCCGCAGCGCGCAGTGCAGCGCCTACCATAAAATCACTGTAAGGCGCATAGGCCTTTTCCCGCGCGGCCAGTGCCATGCGGATCAGCTGCTGTTTTTCTTCCATGGTCAGTTTTGTCATGCTGTCTCCTCCTTTTATGGGCAAAAACAGCGCGGCTGTGCCTTGGGGCGGCAGCCGCGCTGAAAAATTTATGCGATCAGTACTCTGCGCCCAGAGCGACCTTCATCATATCGGTAAAGCTCTTCTGGCGCTCCTCTGCGGTGGTGATACCGGGGGCCACAAAGCTGTCCGAGATGGTCAGCAGGCAGGCGGCGTTCTTGCCCAGCACCTGCGCGTTGGCAAACAGGGCAAAGCTTTCCATCTCCACGCACAGGCAGCCGTCCTCGTCCCGCAACTTTTCCCAGTAGGTGGGCTTTGCGTCCGAGGGCTGGCGGTAGAACACATCCGAGGAATGGATGTTGCCCTCGATCAGGGGAATGCCCTGCTTTGCAGCGGAGGCACGCAGCTTTTCGTTCAGGGCTGCGCTGGGCAGGGTGATGTTGCCGGTAAAGCCGCTCTGCACCCGGGCGTAGTTGCTCTCGCTCACAGCACCGGTAGCCAGCACGGTGTCAAACAGCTTGGCCTTCTCGGTATAGCTGCCAGCAGAACCGATGCGGATGATATTTTCCACGCCGTAGAAGTTGAACAGCTCGTAGGAGTAGATGCCGATGGAGGGCATCCCCATACCGCTGCCCATCACGCTGATGGGGCGGCCTTCGTAGGTGCCGGTAAAGCCCAGCATCCCGCGCACGCCAGTCACCTGCCGGACATCCTGCAAAAAGGTGTCGGCAATAAATTTGGCACGCAGGGGGTCACCCGGCATAAGGACTGTCTTGGCGAAATCGCCCATTTCTGCGCTGATGTGAGGGGTAGACATAGATGATCTCTCCTTTTTATTCATGATACAGCAGAGGGGCTTTCCCCCTGCGGAAAAGCCCTTGCTGCTATTTACCGATATTTGCTGCGGTTGAACACGTTCTGCGGTGCGATGTAAGAGCCGTTGCGCCGGATCTCGAAGTGGCAGTGGTTGCCGCTGGAACGTCCGGTGCTGCCCACATAGCCGATGAGCTGACCCTGCTTGACCGACTGACCGGCGTGCACCACCAGCGACAGGCAGTGGGCGTACAAGGTGGTGTAGCCGTTGCCGTGGCTGATGATGATGGAGTTGCCGTAGCCTGTACCCGCACCGGCGCGGTTATAGCCGGCCTTGGTCACCGTACCGCCTGCCGAAGCGTAAATGGGCGTACCGGCGGCGGCGCAGATATCCACGCCCTTGTGGCTGCCGCCGTACCAGCGGGAGCAGTTCCGATAGCCGGGCACCGGCCAGATGAACCGTCCGCTGCCGGTGATATAGGATGCACCGGAGGACACCTTTTTGGTGCCCACCGTAACTTTTTCAGTCACAGGCTCCTTGGTCACCACAGTGCTCAAAATCTGCTGGGAAAGCTGATTGCCGTTTGCATCGTACACCCGCTGTGCCGTCACGGTGCGGATGCCGTTCTCGCCCTTCTGGGTAACGCGCTTGGTACCGGAGTTCAGCTCTTTGGACTTGGTGGTCTCGGTGGTGTAGGCGATCTCTTCCTCCCAGCTTTCCACCTTGGTGATGCGCACCTCCAGCGTCTCCTCCTCCCGCACCACGGTCAGTGCATCGCCGGGCAGGATCTTGGAGTTCTGGGTCAGGCCGTTTTCCCCGTTGGCGGTAAAGCCGGTGTTCATCTCGCACAGTTCCTTCACGGTCAGGCCGTTTTTCTGGGCAATAGACCAGATGGTATCGCCGCTCTGCACCGTATAGGATTTTTCCGCCTGCTGCACGCCGGAGAGCAACTGCTCCACCTCGGCTTCCTCCTGGAAGCTCTCGTTGAAGTAGATGCCGTTTTCCAGCGTGACATCCTTGTTAAAGCCCACGGTGGTGTTGGGGTCATCGGGGTTCTCGTAGGGTTCCAGCAGGCTGCTGATGTACCGTTGCAGGCTGTTGCCGTCCGCACACACGGCGGTCAGCTCACCGTCCAGATATAGGGCAGTGCCCTCGCTGATCTGGTCGCTGGAATTCTTAAGGATGGCGTCAGCCACGTCATTTTCGTCCATCACGTCATGGGCGACGGTCACGGAATAAGTAGGCTCCACGGTAAAGTGCGCCTGCTCTGCGCCGGAATAATTGATACGCTGCTGCACAGCTTCCAGTGCAGAGTTAAACACCTCTTCGTTGGCCACATAGCCCACGGTCTTGTCGTCCACTTGCACCTGCAAAGCGTAGGGCTGGCGGATGGTGGTCTGGAACACGGTCACCATAACAGCCAGCGCTGCCACCGGCAGCACATACATAGCCATGCGGGGCACAAGGCGGATGTTGTCAGCGATGCCATGGGCAAGAAAGTGGCCGCTTGCGCGCAGCGCAGCACCAAAGCCGTTTTCCTTGCGTACCCGGTGTGCGTGGCGCAGCAGCGCCCCGGTGCCCCGCAGGGCAAGCACTACCGGGCCGAACAGATCCCGCAGCAGCTGCGCCGCCCCGGGAAAGGCCATGAATGCAATATTTTTCAGCAGTTCTCTGACCGTTTGCAGCAGACGCCGCAGCCCATGCTGCAAGCGGCGTCCTGTACGGACCACGGCATACTCGGCGGAAAAGCCGATGGCGTACAGCGTCTCGCCCACCATAGGTGCTATGGGATTGTGCAGCAGCTTGTGCCACAGCTTTTCCCAGCGGTGCTGACGCTTGCGGCGAATCCTGTGCCGCCGCAGCACGCCCCGGCATTGGAACTGCGCCCACAGCGAGCGCAGCTTCTGGCGGCGGGGCTGCCGTACAGGCTGCGCAGCAGGCTGCTGCTCCTTTATTTTATCTTCAGTCAACGGAATTTTTCTCCTTCCTGCGCTGCTGCAGGGCATTTTTCCGGCCCGGAACACAACAGCTAGATGGTGTACGTTCCCCTGTTCAAAAGGCCAACAGGGCCTGTACACAATACGCTCTCTTTTTATTATACACTTTGCATGGTTTGAAACAAGCGCTTACATAAAATTTGGCTATTTTTTCACGCAGTTTTCACGAAAGGAGCGCTTCCATATCCGGCGGCAGCGGGCTTTCCACCGTGACGGTGCGCAGCTGCAAAGGCATTTCCACCCGGATGCCATCCGGCAGCGGGGTGTATACAGGCACGGCAAAGCTTTGCCTGGCGCAGTGCAGCGCCTGCCGGGCAATGCGCTCCCGGCTGCCGCCGTAAAGATCATCCCCGGCAAGAGGATGGCCGATGGACGCAAAGTGCACCCGGATCTGATGGGTGCGCCCGGTCACCGGCACGCAGGCTGCAAGGCTAAGGCCGTTTTCTTCCCTTATAATAGTATACTCGGTGCGGCTGGGCTTGCCCTCGGGGGTAACGCAGCGCCCGATGATGCTATCGCCCCGGCGGCCGATGGGTGCATCGATTGCTCCTTCCCCCAGCGGCAGCGCGCCCTGCGCGATGGCATAATACAGCTTTGTCACTCCGCCCGCCAACAGCGGCGCGGCGTAGGCGTTTTTGGCCGCCAGTACAAGGCCGCTGGTGTCCTTATCGATGCGGTTCACCGGGCGGAAAACCGGGCTGTGGCCGTGGGCAGCCGCCCACGCCGCGTAGCCGTTGGCCAATGTGCCTCCGGGGTAGTTCAGGGTGGGGTGCACCGCCAGCTGCGGCGGCTTTTCCAGCACCACCGCAAAGGCATCCTCGTAGACCACGTTGACCGGGATCTCCGGCTGCGGGGTCACGCCGTCCCCCTCCGGCGGCAGGGCAAAGGAGAGCATCTGCCCGGGGTAGATGCGCCGGTTTGCCAACACAGGCACGCCGTCCGCAAAAAAGCCGCCGCCCCGGAACTTGACCGCCCGGGCAAGATCCGTAGAGACGGCACACTGGCGCAGAAAGCTGCGCACCAGCACCCCATCGTGGGTGGTGGCCGTATCCGGCACGGCAAAATACAGCTGCATGGCCTGCCCTCCCCCTGCAAAATTCACAAAAACACAAATGATATTATAACAAAAATCCGTTTCACTTGCAAATCTTACTTTTTTATGGTATCATGAGGAACGGAAAACGAGTGGAACATACGGCGGCGGGGCGGCTTTGACCGCTCTGAGGAAAGTCCGGGCCTCACAGAGCACGGTAACTGCTAACGGCAGCCGAGGGTGACCTTAGGGAAAGTGCAACAGAAAACAAACCGCCGCAGCAATGCGGTAAGGATGAAACGGCGAGGTAAGAGCTCACCAGCGCATGGGTGACCATGCGGCTTTGTAAACCCTACCGGAAGCAACGCCTATATGGGACGTACAGCGCTGCTCGCGTGTCCCGAAGGCGGCACGAGCCTGTCAGCAATGGCAGGCCTAGACAGATCGTCGTTTAATACAGAACCCGGCTTACGGTCTATCTCGTTTTCCCTTTTGTGTTTTTGCGCTGTCTGCTGTTGCAGGCAGCTTTTTTGTTGCAGCAACGTAAAAAGAGGCCACCGCACAGGATTTGTGCAGTGACCTCTTTGTTGCATGCAAGACTATTGAAAATGCCCGCTGCGTGCGCTTTGGGCATTTTCAGCGGCATAATCATTTTTAATTGCAACCCGGGAAAATCTGCGGATTTTCCCGGGTTGCCTTTTCACGGAAAGGGGTTGCTCAGTTCCCGCTTGCGCCCAGGATGGCGTCCAGCACGGTGGAGGCGGCGCTGTACAGCGAACCTGCGGCCTGCTCTACCTGCTCCTGCGTGGGCAGGCTGACGGCGGGCGTCTCGGTGTTGCCGCCCTCGGCGGGAGCAGTCGTTTCCGGCTGGGGCGTCTCGGTGGCAGCGGGCTGCTCGGCGGGCGTTTCCGCGGGCTGCTCTGCCGGCTGCTCAGCGGGCTGCTCTGCAGCCTGCTCCGGCACGCTTTCCGCCGGTACTTCCACGATCACGCTGTCGGCAGGCGTCTCGGGCACAGAGACGGCGGCATCGGGGTCGGTGGTGGGGGTGTACACCTCCGTCTTTTCCGGGGTCTGGGTGGTGGAACTTACCGTGCCTTCGCCGCCCATCACCGCCGCGATCATCTCTTTGGCCTTTGCCACAGAGGCTTCATCCGGCTTCATGACATAGAGCTTCTGCCCCTTGGCAGAGTAGCACTTGGTGCTGCTGCCGGAAGTGCCAGTAACGGTGTAGCGTTCAATATTCCACTCCGCAAAATCGCTCAGCTGCATGCGCACCAGCGCGCTGATCTGGTTGGTAGAAAGGCTGGTGACAAAGCTGTCAGCAACAGCGTCCAGAATTTTGGTAAAGCCCATCAGCAGCGCCGGGGACTTGATCTTGTTCAGCATGGCGTCGATCACCTTCATCTGGTTGATGCCGCGCTGCACATCGCCGGTCTTGAAAGCGTGGCGCTCGCGGGCAAAAGCCAGCGCAGCCTTACCATCCAGATGGTTCCAGCCCTCCACAAAGGTGGTGGGGTCGTAGTAACCGGGGCTGCCCACCGAGGTGAACGCCTGATCGGAATACACGTCCACACCGCCCAGCGCATCAACAATGTCGATAAACCCTGCAAAATTGATGCGGATATAGTGTTCCACGTTCACACCGTACAGGTTGCCGAGGGTGTCCATGCTGGTCTGCACACCGTAAAGCCCGGCGTGGGTCAGCTTATCCTTGCTGTTTGTTCCGGCAAGGTCCACATAATAATCGCGCGGGGTGTTGATCAGCACCACCTGCTTGGTAACGGGGTTCACTGCGGCAATGATATTCACATCACTGCGCGCTTTTTCGGTCAGATCGCCGCGGGTGTCCACGCCGCTCAGGTACAGCACAAAAGGCTCTTTGGTGATCTTATTGGCCTCGGCGTTGCTCAAAAAACCGTTGGTCATATTGCCCAGCGCGTCGAGGCCCTGCTGTGCCCACACGCAGCCCACCGCCATGGCGGCGCACAGCACCACCGAGAACACCCGGGACACTGTGCCTGCAGTTTTGTACTCCTGACAGCGCTTGACCAGCAGCCACAGCAGCACCAGCAGCGCCGCCAGCACGGCCACGACCCTCCGCCTTACGAGAAAGACCTTTATTGAGCGCTTGCGCATGCTGCATCCCGTCCTTTACCGATTTGGTAAAAGCGTATGCCGCGCGCGGCGGGATTATGTCTTCAGCGCCGAGAGCACGTCGCCGAGCAGGTACAGCGATCCGCAGCAGAGCACCGCGCCGTGCGCGCCCGCGCGCGCCTTCGCAAGGCGGACGCCCTCCGCGATGGAGGAACACGCCGTGACGGGCTTTCCGAAGGCGCGCAGCCCCTCCGCGAGCGTTTGCGCGTCCAGCGCGCGGGGGTTGCCCGGCGTGACCGTGATGAACTCTTTGGCAAACGGCGCGACGTTGGCATACATGCAGTGGAAATCCTTATCGCCCAGAACGCCGGTGAGAATTGTGAGCTCGCGGCCCTTGAGATAGTCGTCAATATTCTGCACGAGCGCCTCAATGCACTGCGGGTTGTGCCCGCC
>OHCB01000605.1_pt1 | contig 12993 bp, 11 predicted proteins | sample 1577501 | NCBI WGS metagenome assembly OHCB01 (sample SAMEA3879582, study PRJEB24766) | human gut metagenome | biome: human-associated habitat; feature: feces | place: USA | collected 1985/1987
AATGGTCATCGTATATATCGTATTGCAACTTTTGTAAATATTGCTCGTCAGGCATTGTCATTGTCGTATAAAAATGGATTGCGATGGGCTATTTTAACAGAAAAACCAGATGTAATACAATTTCATTGGGCGAATCCTTTCCCAGCTATATTGTTGCGATTAGTAATGCCGAAGGATGTTAAGTTGGTGTTGCATTGGCATATGGATATTATACGTCAGTGGTATCTATACTGGGCGGTACGTCCTTGGGAAAAATGGATTATTAAACGAGCGGATTGTATTGGTAAACCTATTGTTTTCTTTATGGGCAGGCATACTAAATATAAAGGTTTGCCGCATTTGATAGAGGCGGAACGATATATGAAATCCGATTGTGTCATTGTTATCGGTGGTAAAGGTCCTTTGACAAAGAGATTGAAAGCATTAGCTAAGAAACGTAACTCGGCACGTATTCATTTTGTTGGTAGGTTGTCTGAGGATGATTTGCGTTGTTATCTGTATGCGGCCAGTGTGTTTGCTTTTCCTTCTGTCACAAAGAATGAAGCATTTGGTGTAGCATTGGCCGAGGCTATGTATTGTTATACTCCAGCTGTTACTTTTACAATTGAGGGGAGTGGCGTAAATTGGGTTAATCTTAATGGAATTACTGGTATAGAAGTTTCGCAAAAGGGGAACTTGAATCAAGTTTATGCGGAAGCTCTAGATAAATTGGTAAGAGATACAAGTTTGCAAAAAGAATATTCTAGGGCTGCACATAAGCGTGTTGCAGAAAATTTTTTAATAGGACATATGGTGGATGCTATGGAAAAAGTGTATCAAGAATTATGATGATAAAAACAATGATTAAAAGTGGATTCTTATTAAGCCTGTTTATATTCATCGGGACAGTATATGCAGATGCGCAAATCAACTACGGCACCACAGGTCTGATGAATATGCCCACTGCCGACATGCAGCGTGACAAAACCTTTATGGCAGGTGGTAACTGGCTGAACCATCACGCTACCGTTCCCCGTTGGTGGTATGATACATGGAATTACTACATAAACATAACTATTTTCCCTTGGTTGGAAGCCGGGTACTTATGTATGGGGCATAAGGCAGTACCCACGGACTATGGTAATCGTTCGGGCTATTGGGTTCCTTCTACGTATGGTAAATTTATTAATCAGGACCGTTCCTTTCATTTTCGGCTTAGAGTGTGGAAAGAAGGCTGGTGGAAAGAATGGACCCCCCAGATAGTTCTCGGGGCGAATGATGTGATAGGTGATTCATGGAATGGAGGATCGCTGTCCAAACCTTCAGAATTAAATTATGGTAATGGTTTTCTTAACCGCTATTATCTGGCCATAACCAAACATTTTTATTTTGAGAATGTGGGTACATTAGGTGCACACCTGTCATGGATATACAGCAACCGTTTTGATAACAAGTTGAATAATCCGGCTATGGGTGCGAATTTCCGGTTTCATTTGAAGGACAGTGATTCTTGGGTGCATAAAGCCATTAATGGTGTTAATTTAATGGCAGAAGTGGTTCCCGGTTATACGGATGTGAAGGAGGATTTGACTTTTGACCCTGACGGGGCGAAGTACCAGGTAAATCTTGGTATGGAGTACAGCTTCTGGAAAGACTACATCAACGCCGTAGTAGAACTGAACCGTTGCAAGTACTTTTCCGGTGGCTTAGTCTTCAAAATCCATTTAAAATAATAAAAAGCGCTCATTCATAGGAATTTCCAGATAGAATTCGTTTCTTTGCGGTCAGAAACCATAAAATCATCTTTATTATGTCATCCCGCTTTGTAAACCCTTTCACGGATCTCGGCTTCAAGATAATCTTCGGACAGCCCGCCAGCAAGGATCTGCTGATAATCCTGCTTAACGAACTGCTGTCGGGTGAGCATCACATTGAAGACCTGACGTTTCTGGACAAGGAGGACCGTTCGGAGAATATTCACGACAAGGGCATCATCTATGACCTTTACTGCCGTACCTCTACGGGCGAGTACATCATAGTGGAGATGCAGAATCGTTGGCATAGCCATTTCCTGGACCGTACGCTCTATTATGTATGCCGTGCGGTGAGCCGCCAGATGGAGAATCCGTCCTCTAAAGAGGTATGTGTTCCCGACACTCCGTTGGAGGGGGATTGCGGTCTGCTCAGGGAAGAAGAGGCTTCTTACGGTCTCCGTTACAGGCTTCCTGCCGTGTACGGCATTTTCCTGATGAATTTCAAGGAGGATGGTCTGGAAAGCAAGTTCCGTACCGACACGGTGGTTTCCGACCGGGACAGCGGTCGTGTGGTGAACCGGAATTTCCGTCAGATTTATCTCCAGTTTCCTTATTTTACGAAGGAACTGGACGAATGTTCTACTTTATCCGATAAACTAATGTATGCACTGAAGAATATGAACAACTGGAACAGAATGCCCGATGCGCTGAAAGAACAGGTTTTCAGCCATCTTGACCGCCTTGCCGCCAAGGCTCACCTGTCTGAGGGTGACCGTATCGCTTATGATAAGGCGGTGGACCGTTATAACGGCCGTATTGTGGAAAATGATATCCGTGAACAGGCTGTCGCGGAAGGACGTTTGGAGGGACGTTTGGAGATCGCCCGTAAACTGAAAGAGAACGGTTTTTCCATTGCGGATATTGTCCGGATTGCCGGACTTTCGCCAGAAGAAATTGATAAGCTGTAACGGCGTGTACGAATTTCTTTATAAAGCAGTGCTCATTCGGGAAAAAGACTTTTTTCAGAATGCTACAGCAAAAAATGATAATGAATGGTGAAGTGATATAAGTATCATGATAAAGCATTGAAAAATGTATGAGCAATAAAATATATCCCATCGGAATCTAGAATTTCGAGAAAATCCGTCAGGACGGTTATTTCTATATTGATAAAACGGCCTGGGTGTACCAGATGGTAAAGACCGGAAGTTACTACTTCCTGAGCCGTCCGCGACGTTTCGGAAAGACCCTACTCATCTCTACCTTGGAAGCTTACTTTCAAGGTAAGAAGGAGTTGTTTGAAGGTCTGGCGATGGAGAAGCTGGAAAAGGACTGGATCAGATATCCTGTTCTGCATCTGGATCTGAACATCGAGAAGTATGATACTCCGGAGAGTCTGGATAAGATTCTGAATGATAATCTGGTATATTGGGAAAGCCTGTACGGAGCCCGTCCGTCCGAAACCTCTTTCTCTCTGCGCTTTGCCGGTATCATCCAGCGTGCCTGCGAGAAGACTGGGCGGCGTGTGGCCATTCTGGTGGATGAATACGACAAGCTTTGTGACTATTTGAAAGCATATTATGACGGCTATCACTTTACACATCATTCTATCGGCATGTACAATCCGTTTAGTTTGCTCAATACGTTCAAATATAAGGAATTCGGCAGTTATTGGTTCGAGACGGGTACTCCTACCTATCTGGTGAAACTGCTGAAGAAGCATCATTACGACTTGGAACGGATGCCCCACGAGGAAACGGACTCCCAGGTGCTGAACAGTATAGATTCGGAATCCACCAATCCCATTCCGGTGCTCTATCAGAGCGGCACCTCACTATAAAGGGATATGATGAAGAATTTGGAATGTACCGTTTAGGTTTTCCGAACCGGGAAGTGGAAGAGGGGTTTGTACGTTTCCTGCTCCCTTTTTACGCGAACGTAAATAAGGTGGAATCTCCCTTTGAGATTCAGAAATTTGTCCGTGAGGTGCGTTTCGGTGATTATGACTCCTTCTTCCGCCGTCTGCAAAGTTTCTTTGCGAATACTACCTACGAAGTGATCCGCGAACAGGAACTGCATTATGAGAATGTGTTTTTCATCGTATTCAAGCTTGTCGGCTTCTATACCCAAGTGGAATATCATACGAGCAAAGGACGCATTGACCTTGTCCTGCAGACTGACAAGCTTATCTATGTGATGGAATTCAAGCTGGACGGCACGGCCGAGGAGGCTTTGCAACAGATTCATGACAAGCATTACGCGCTTCCCTTTGCTTCGGACGGACGGAAGCTCTTTTAAATAGGGGTGAACTTCAGTGCTGAAACCCGCAATATCGAAAAGTGAATAGTAGAAGAATGAAATGTAGAAAGGAAACAGAGTCCGAAGAAAAGAGGTGCACACTGCTGCAATATCCGGTGAAACTTGGTACAAGATCCGCGGAATCTTGTACCAAAGTTTTTGTAATCTTGTGACGGGTGACGGCTAGTTCCTTTGAACATTGCAAAGATAACTTCACGTCCGTGCGGCGTGATCTCTTCTGACCCCTTGGCGGATTGCAGGGAGTTTACGGGGACACGGGGACAGTGGGGACACCCCCTTTTTTCCTCACACACGCATGCGTGTACCTATAAAGGGAGGATAAGTTGGGTGATATATTCCCTTGCCGTCCACACTTACCGGTACCTCTTATTTGGTGAAACGTTTGCCCAAAGGAGGACGGTGCTTTCGGTTATCCTCCCTGTCGTGCGTTTTTTTCAGAAGTTCCGGCCGAACATAATCCTGTGGGAAGGCAGGGGGAAAGATGATTTTCCCACCTACATTATATCGCGCGTGCGTGTGTGAGAAATTTGGAGTCTGTCCCTGCTGTCCCCACTGTCCCTGCTTGGGAGAGCCGGTATGAACTGCCATCTCTAAATTCTCAATTTTTAATCTCCCTCCGTATCAACGTTTCCTCGTCCTACGAGAGGAAACAAGCTCGTACCGGCTTCTTGCCGGAACGTTCCACGCCTTTGCCGGGATGATTTTTCTTATTATCCGCACTGTTGCTGTGGAAATCATAGACCGCTTGTACGTAGTTTATCGCCCCATGGGGATTTTATTGCCGGTGGTGTTTTCCTACGGCGGTGTGGAATTGCTGAGGGTAGGGGAGACTTTCCATAGCCGTACAAAAAAAGCATACGCTTCCATGAACGGGCTGCATAAAGACAGCATCTGCTTTTATGAATATTACTTGAAGATACCGGATTATCGCGTACCGAAGTCCTGCAAGCTGGTGGATTCCGTATGGTCCACGGTGTTTGATGTGTTCGCCTGCTTGTTGGCAGGGGATGACGAGGAAGTTTATTGGTGCTGCGGCCGTCTGGCCGACCGGAGCATCGTGGTGATGGACGGGGCCGGAAGGTATTACCATGTGGAAAAAGGAAAGAGGAAGCGGTACATTGCCGCTAACCTTCCCGAACCCGGTGAGCAGGACTTCGACACGGCTGTAAAGAAGCTGAAAGAGGAAGCCGGGCAGCGGGCGGAGGAAACGGATCGGCAGAAGAGAAGGAACGAGGAAGCGAAAAGGCGGAAGAGGCTGGAGGAGATAAGAGATGCCCTTCCGTACCGTATGGGCATGAAATGGGGCTTGAAACTGGGGGAACGTATCATCGTTCCTCCCAAATACAGAAAGATTCTTCCTCCTGTGGGCGTTTATTGTGCTTTTGAAGAGAGCGCCTGCCGGTGGGGGGTGATGGCACTGGACGGGAAAGTGATGGTGGAAGCCCGCTACCAGGAGGTGGATATAGAAAACAACGGCACGGTACACCTGACCGTCATTCCCGGCAAAGTGAAGACCGTCAAACTGTAAGTGTTTCCGGAATGAAACACAAATGACGCGAATGACATAAATTAAAAATCAAGATAAATTTATGCCATTCGCGTCATTTGTGTTCTAAAAAAAAGTGAGCATCTGCCTGAGTTTGCACATACATTCAGAAAGGTTTCTATTATTACAGAATTTTTTCCATAATAAGCACCATTTCTTTCTTTTTTCACATTTTTTTTCTGTACTTTTGCGCTCAAATTTAAAAACCATTTTTTATAACCCAATATGGCAAATGTGATTAAATTACACAAAGGCTTGAACATCAACCTGAAAGGGAAACCTGCTCAGGAGTTCTTTGACGTGAAGCAGCCGGACATCTATGCGATAGTGCCCGATGATTTTCATGGCGTGACTCCTAAAGTCGTGGTCAAAGAACAGGAATATGTGACGGCCGGGGGAACATTGTTTGTTGACAAGAACCACCCCGAAGTGAAGTTCGTATCTCCGGTAAGCGGTGTCGTTACCAGCGTGGAGAGAGGCGAACGTCGTAAAGTCTTAAGCATCTCCATTGCAGCTGCAAAGGAGCAAGACTACGAAGAGTTTGGAAAGAAGGATGTTTCGACTCTGACAGGCGAGCAGGTAAAAGCCGCCCTGCTGGAAGCCGGACTTTTTTCATTCATTATCCAGCGCCCCTACATCGTGGTGGCTGACCCGAATGCCAAGCCGAAAGGCATCTTCGTTTCTGCATTTGACACTAACCCATTGGCTGCTGATTTCGAATTTGTTCTGAAAGGCCAGGAAAAAGATTTCCAGACTGGTCTGGACGCACTGGCAAAGATGGCAAAGACGTATCTGAATATCAGCGTAGAGCAGAAGAGCCCTGCACTGACCAACGCCAAAAATGTAACTGTAACTGCCTTCGACGGTCCTAACCCCGCCGGAAACGTAGGCGTTCAGATTAACCACATCAGTCCTATCAACAAAGGCGAAACTGTTTGGACGCTCCGTGCGGAAGAAGTGATCTTCATCGGACGCCTGTTCAACACAGGTCGCGTAGACCTTACCCGTACTATCGCCCTGACCGGTTCGGAAGTGAAGAAACCGGCTTATTGCAAGCTGAAAGTAGGAGCCTTGCTGACAGATATTTTTGCAGGACGTGTGAACGGAGGTAAAAACTTACGCTACATTAACGGTAACGTGCTGACCGGAACTTTGGTGAAGCCAAACGGATTCCTGGGTGCGCACGCTACAAGTCTTACTGTGATCCCCGAAGGGGATGACCGGCACGAATTCCTGGGCTTTATCATGCCGCGTACCGATCAGTACAGTGCCAACCGCAGTTATTTCAGCTGGTTGTGCGGTAACAAGGAATACACACTGGATGCCCGTATCAAAGGTGGCGAACGCCACATGATCATGTCCGGCGAGTATGACAAAGTATTCCCGATGAGCATTTTCCCCGAATATTTAATTAAAGCTATCATTGCCGGCGATATTGACCGCATGGAAGCACTTGGTATTTACGAAGTGGCTCCCGAAGACTTCGCTGTATGTGAATTCGTTGACTCTTCCAAATTGGAATTGCAACGCATCGTGCGTCAGGGCTTGGACATGCTTCGCAAGGAAATGTGCTAAATAATTAAAAACTAAGAATTAAAAGTTAATGAAAGCGTTAAGAAATTATCTCGACAAGATAAAGCCAAACTTTGAAGAGGGCGGCAAACTCCACGCGTTTCGTTCGGTGTTCGACGGTTTCGAAACATTCTTGTTCGTACCCAACAGCACTTCGAAAACAGGAGTTCACATTCATGATGCGATTGACAGCAAGCGTATCATGTCAATGGTGGTTATTGCGTTGATACCGGCCCTGTTGTTCGGTATGTACAACGTAGGTTACCAGCACTTCTTGGCTGTAGGCCAGGAGGCAGGTTTCTTTGAAAAGTTCATTTATGGTTTCCTGGCTGTTCTGCCTAAGATTATCGTATCATACGTAGTCGGTCTGGGAATCGAATTTGTGGTGGCACAATGGAAGAACGAAGAAATTCAGGAAGGTTTCCTGGTATCCGGTCTGTTGATCCCGATGATCGTTCCTGTGGAATGTCCGTTGTGGATTCTGGCTGTCGCTACAGCATTCTCTGTTATCTTCGCTAAGGAAGTATTCGGCGGTACAGGTATGAATATCTTCAACCCTGCATTGATTACCCGTGCTTTCTTGTTCTTCGCTTATCCTACCAAAATGTCCGGTGATGCCGTTTGGGTAAGCACTGACAGCATTTTCGGTATCGGTGGCGGACAGGTAGTGGACGGTTTTACCGGCGCTACGATGTTGGGACAGGCTGCTACAGCCGCTCCGGGTGCAAGCGAACTGATTAATGTGAACGGTACTCCCGCTACCATGTGGGATATGGTTGTAGGTTTGATTCCGGGTTCTATCGGTGAAACCAGCGTTATCGCTATCGCACTGGGTGCCATCATCCTGTTGTGGACAGGCGTGGCAAGTTGGAAGACCATGTTCTCTGTCTTTGCCGGTGGTATCGTGATGGGATTGATCTTCAATGTATTCGGCTCTACAGATAACATGATGGCTCAGTTGCCTTGGTACGAACACATCGTATTGGGCGGTTTCTGCTTCGGCGCCGTGTTCATGGCTACCGACCCTGTGACTTCCGCACGTACGGAAAAGGGTAAGTTCATCTACGGCTTCCTGATCGGTGTGATGGCTATCGTTATCCGTGTGTTGAATCCGGGTTATCCCGAAGGTATGATGCTTGCCATCCTGCTGATGAACATCTTCGCTCCGCTGATTGACTACTGTATCGTACAGAAGAACATCACAGCCCGCGAAAACAGATTAAAATCAACTAACAACTAAAATATCGGACATTATGAATACTAATAGTAATAGTTATACTATCATCTATGCTTCGATAATGGTTGTTATCGTAGCATTCCTGTTGGCATTCGTGTCTTCTTCTCTGAAAGAAAAACAGTACCAGAATGTAGAACAGGACACAAAGAAACAAATTCTGGCAGCTTTGAACGTTTATGACGTAAAAGATGTGAATGCAGAATATGATAAATATGTGAAAGAAGACGATTTGATGCAGGCAGACGGTTCTTTGGTAAAGAACGATGCTGCTTTCCAGACTTCTTATAAAGGTGAAATCGCTAACGGACGTCTTCATGTATTCGTTTGCGACGTGGATGGTCAGACCAAATATGTGCTGCCTATTTATGGTGCCGGTCTTTGGGGACCTATCTGGGGATACATCGCATTGAATGATGACAAAGACACTGTATATGGCGTTTACTTCTCTCATCAAGGAGAAACTCCGGGTCTGGGTGCAGAAATCACCACTACTAAGTTCCAGGATCAGTTCTTGGGCAAACATGTAATGGAAAACGGTACTGTAGCTTTGGGTGTTGAAAAACACGGCAAGGTGGCAAAACCTGATTATCAGGTAGACGGTATCTCAGGTGGTACTATCACTTCTAAGGGTGTAGATGCGATGATTAAGGATTGCCTGAGCATGTACAATTCATTTTTAACTAATAAATAAGAGGAGGGTAAATAGAATATGAGCGCATTATTTTCTAAAAAGAATAGAGAAGTTCTTTTAACTCCGCTGGGTTTGAATAACCCTGTCACCGTACAGGTGCTCGGTATCTGTTCTGCACTGGCTGTAACGGCTCAGCTGGAACCGGCTATCGTGATGGGTCTTTCCGTAACCATTATTACAGCCTTCTCGAACTTCGTTATCTCCTTGTTGCGTAACACCATTCCCAACCGTATCCGTATCATCGTCCAGTTGGTGGTTGTTGCCGCATTGGTAACTATCGTTAGTGAAATTTTGAAAGCGTTCGCATACGATGTAAGTGTGCAGCTTTCTGTATATGTAGGTTTGATTATTACAAACTGTATCCTGATGGGACGTCTGGAAGCGTTTGCTATGATGAACGGTCCTTGGGAATCATTCCTGGATGGTATCGGTAACGGATTGGGTTATGCCAAAATCCTGATTATCGTGGCATTCTTCCGTGAACTGCTGGGTGCCGGTACATTGTTTGGCTTCCAGGTTATTCCGCAGGCTGTTTATGACTTGGGCTACCTGAACAACGGCTTGATGCTGATGCCTCCTATGGCGTTGATTATCTGTGCTTGTATCATTTGGTACCAACGTGCAAAACACAAAGAATTGCAGGAAAGTAATAATTAATCCCCGTTATAAAACGAAAAGAATATGGAATATTTAAGTTTGTTTGTAAAGTCCATCTTTGTGGACAATATGATTTTCGCATACTTCCTGGGGATGTGTTCTTACCTGGCAGTATCGAAGAACGTAAAGACAGCCGTAGGTCTGGGTGCAGCCGTTACTTTCGTGTTGATTGTAACTCTGCCGGTGAACTATTTGCTGGAAAATTACGTACTGGCACCTAATGCGCTGATTGATGGAGTAGACCTCAGCTTCTTGAGCTTTATCCTGTTTATTGCCGTTATTGCCGGTATCGTTCAGTTGGTGGAAATGGCGGTTGAACGTTTCAGCCCGTCGCTCTATGCTTCATTGGGTATCTTCCTTCCGCTGATTGCTGTAAACTGTGCCATCATGGGTGCTTCATTGTTTATGCAGCAACGTCATTTCATCAACATTGGCGAGGCAACCACTTACGCTTTGGGCTCAGGTATCGGTTGGGCACTGGCTATTATCGGCCTGGCTGCCATCCGTGAAAAAATGGCTTACTCTGATGTTCCCGCTCCTTTGAAAGGTCTGGGTATCACTTTCATCACTGTAGGTTTGATGGCAATGGCATTTATGTGTTTCTCTGGTTTGAAAATCTAAAAGGAAAGGAATAAGACAATGGATATGAATTTAATATTAGCTAGTATTGGAGTATTCCTTGGAATTATCCTTCTGCTCGTTGTTATTTTGCTGGTAGCTAAGCAGTATCTTACTCCGAGCGGCAAAGTAAAGATAACTATCAATGGAGAGAAAGAACTGGAAGTAGAACAAGGTTCAACTTTGCTGAACACCCTGTCTGTCAATGGCATCTACCTGTCATCGGCTTGTGGTGGTAAAGGTTCTTGCGGTCAATGTAAATGCCAGGTTGTAGAAGGCGGTGGTGAGATTCTTCCTTCTGAAAAGGGACATTTCAGCCGTAAACAACAACAGGATCATTGGCGTCTGGGTTGCCAGGTGAAAGTAAAAGGAGACCTGGGCATCAAGATTGATGAATCTGTACTGGGTGTTAAGGAATGGGAATGCGAAGTAATCAGCAACAAGAACGTTGCCACTTTCATCAAAGAGTTTATTGTGGCTTTGCCGAAAGGTGAACACATGGACTTCGTTCCGGGTTCATACGCTCAGATTAAGATTCCTAAATTTGAAATGGACTACAACAAGGATATCGATAAAGACCTTATCGGTCCGGAGTATCTGCCCGCATGGGAAAAATTCGGTCTGTTCGGCTTGAAATGTAAGAATACGGAAGAAACCATCCGTGCTTACTCTATGGCCAACTATCCTGCCGAGGGTGACCGTATCATGCTGACAGTGCGTATCGCTACTCCTCCGTTCAAACCGAAAGATCAGGGTCCCGGCTTTATGGATGTGAATCCGGGTATCGCTTCATCTTACATTTTCACGCTGAAACCGGGTGACAAGGTAACGATGAGTGGTCCTTACGGAGACTTCCACCCGATCTTCGATTCTAAGAAGGAAATGATTTGGGTAGGTGGTGGTGCCGGTATGGCTCCATTGCGTGCGCAGATTATGCACATGACCAAGACACTGCACACTACCGACCGTGAACTTCACTATTTCTATGGTGCGCGTGCATTGAACGAAGTATTCTATCTGCAAGATTTCCAACAATTGGAAAAAGACTTCCCTAACTTCCACTTCCATCTGGCTTTGGACCGTCCGGATCCCGCAGCCGATGCAGCAGGCGTGAAGTATACCGCAGGTTTCGTTCACAATGTGATGTATGAAACTTATCTGAAGGATCATGAAGCTCCCGAAGATATTGAATACTACATGTGTGGCCCCGGCCCGATGTCTAATGCAGTTGTTAAGATGCTGGATAGTCTGGGTGTTGAGCCTTCTTCTATCATGTACGACAACTTCGGAGGATAATATCAGGATATCCTTTTATTAATAATGAAAATAAGCCCGGTAAAAGTGAACTTTTATCGGGCTTTTTCTTTACTTTTGTATAAAACGAAAATGAATATGATAGAGAACATACTAGCCAATTTGAAAATTGAGCGGCTGAACCCGATGCAAGAGGCGTCCATCAATGCTTGGAAAGAGGGAAAAGACCTAATATTATTGTCTCCTACGGGATCCGGCAAGACGTTAGCTTATCTGTTGCCTTTGGTGCAGAGTTTGAAGCCTGGTATAACAGGCGTACAGGCTATAGTGCTGGTTCCTTCCCGGGAACTGGCTTTACAAATAGACCAGGTATTTAAATCCATGAACACACCCTTCAAGGCTGTAAGTTGTTATGGAGGACGACCGGCCATGGAAGAGCACCGTACCATCAAAGGGGTGCAGCCATCAGTTATCATCGGTACTCCGGGCCGTATGAATGATCATCTTTCCAAACAGAATTTTGATGCAGATACGGTCACAACTCTGGTAATCGATGAATTTGACAAATGCCTGGAGTTTGGCTTCCAGGAAGAGATGGCGACTGTCATAGGACAGTTGCCCAACTTGCAACGCCGTTTTCTGTTGTCGGCTACCGATGCGGAAGAGATTCCGCAGTTTACGGGGCTGGACAAGACCATTAAATTGAATTTTTTAAATCCGGAAGAGCAGCTTACCCACCGTCTGCATTTATATAAGGTACTGTCTCCGGAAAAAGACAAACTTGAAACCTTATATAAATTGCTTTGTACCTTGGGAAGCCAATCGACATTGGTTTTCTGTAATCACCGTGAAAGTGTGGAACGGGTAGGGAAGTATCTTCAATCCCAGAAGTTTCAATGTGGCATTTTTCATGGCGGCATGGAACAGGATGACCGCGAACGCTCCCTATATAAATTCCGCAACGGAAGTTGCCATGTGCTTATTTCTACCGATCTGGCCGCTCGCGGACTGGATATCCCCGAAATAGAGAATGTAGTACATTATCATCTGCCTGCCAATGAAGACGGATACATTCACCGCAACGGACGTACCGCCCGCTGGGAAGCCGAAGGTAATTCTTATGTTATCCTTCATGCCGAAGAAACAGTGCCCGCATATATAACCGATGAGCCGGAGGAGTTCATTTTACCCGAAGTCACCCCCAAACCTTCTTTACCCGAATATGTGACATTATATATAGGAAAAGGCAAGAAAGATAAAATCAATAAGATAGATATTGTGGGATTTCTCTTTAAAAAAGGAAACCTTAATAAAGACGAAATAGGACGGATTGATGTAAAAGACCACTATTCTTTTGCAGCCGTAT